>Ga0172375_10001211_pt1 | contig 41549 bp, 37 predicted proteins | sample LakKiv1m_FD_114537 | JGI IMG/M metagenome (GOLD analysis project Ga0172375, IMG submission 114537) | Freshwater microbial communities from Kabuno Bay, South-Kivu, Congo - kab_092012_11.1m | ecosystem: Environmental > Aquatic > Freshwater > Lake | place: Democratic Republic of the Congo... | reverse complement strand
TCATTATAAATTGCATAACTCATTTTTCTTACTCTTGGATTTTCATCCGATGAAGCAAGTTTTTGCAATTCATTCATACCTTTTTCACTACTCATTCTGAACAGAGCTAAACCAATCAATACTTTTATATCAGAATCTTTCTCGACTTTAAGCTGCTCGATTAATGCATCTTCTGTATCTATGAACCTGTACTTACCTGCAAAATATATTGAACTTTCTCTAACGCCATCATTGTCAGATTTAATTCCCATTTCAAGATTTTGCAAAGTATATTTATGCTTTGAGACTTCAGAAATTTTCTGATTTTGACCAAAAGCATTTGTAACCAATAAAACGAAAAGTATTGCAACTAAAACGAAGTAAGATTTTTCAACTTTGTTTGATAGTGTTGTTTTCATTTTTTGTACCTCTTGTTAATAATTAATAAATACATTTAAGCTTCTGGTACAAACGTACTTTATTAAATTGTCAGAGGTGTCATCTTAAAGTAAATAGATGTAAAGAAATGTCATGATAATGAAGATTTTATAAAATTAAGTTTCGTTCAATATTGAAAATTGAACATCTAACTTTTCAAATCACCAACTTATACCCAATCCCATGCACGGTTAAAATTATTTGCGGATGATTTGAATCAACTTCTACTTTTTGTCTTAGCTTCAAGATAAAATTATCAACTGTTCTTGTCGCTGGATTCTCATCATAACCCCAAATTTCTGTAAGTAAATCATCACGACTTACAGTTGAGTTGCGGTGTTTCCATAAATGATGAAGAATTTCAAATTCTTTATGGGACATCTGCACATCTTTATTTTTTGATGTCGCTTTGTATCCATTAAAATTTATTTCTAACCTGCCAATTTTTATTTCGCGTTCAGCCTCATTCATTATAAGATTTTCACCTCTTCTTAAAATTGCTTTAACTCGTGCAAGCAATTCACGCAAACTGAATGGCTTAGTAACATAATCATCTGCGCCAATTTCTAATCCGACTACTTTATCGATTTCTTCCCCTTTCGCTGTAAGTAATATGATAGGTGTTGTGATACCAGATTTGCGAACTTCTTTGCAGACATCAAATCCCGATTTCTTTGGCATCATGACATCAAGAATAATGAGATTATAACTATTCTCAATAATTTTTTTTAATCCCTGTTCACCGTCGTTTGCAGTTTCAACATCGTAGCCTTCAAACTCAAGATTATCCTTTAGCCCTGTTCTCATATTTTGCTCATCATCCACAACTAAAATCTTAGGCATTTGTTTCTCCATTATTTAACTGAGATTTTTTTGGAAATAATAGTTTAAAACTACTTCCTTCTCCAACTTTGCTTTTTAGTTCTATCCTGCCCTTGTGTGCATCCATAATTTGTTTTACAAGCGAAAGCCCAAGTCCTGTGCCTTTTGTTGTATGAACCAAACCAGATGAAACACGATAAAACTTATCAAATACTTTTTTCTGATCCTCCTCAGAAATTCCAATTCCTTTATCCTGCACTTCTATAAACACAAAATCATTTTCACTTCCAATAATCATTTTAATAAACTTAGTTTCAGTACTGTATTTTACAGCGTTGTCTAAAAGATTTACAATTGCTTCAGATACGGCTTCTCTGTCTATAATAACTTTGGGAATATCGATTCCCGGTTCATAATCAAAATCAAATCCTTTATTGTATAGATGATAATTATAATTTTGGTACACCTGAATAATAATTTTGTTCAAATCTTCTTCTGCAAAATTAAACTTACGCTTACCGGCTTCCATTTTAGAAAAGTTTAAGATTGTGTTAACAATTCTGCCTAATCGATTTGATTCTTTACTAATTATGGTATAGTATTCTTTTTTCTTTTCCTCAGTTTTCACTCGATCCATTTCAAGAGTTTCAGCAAACATACTTATCAATGCAAGAGGGGTGCGAAGTTCGTGAGAAACATTAGAAACGAAATCTGCTTTTGCTTGTGCGAGTTCTAACTCCTTTTTTACGGCACGATACACAAACCAAACAGCAAAGATTAATACTGCAAGTAAAATTCCAATGAGAATCAAATTGTTCATTGCACGTTCTGTTACTAAATCTTCAATTGATTTTCCAACTAAAGATATTCCAAGGTTGTAATCAGGAAAAATCCATAAGGTCTTTTGAGCCTGCACTGATCTTTTTTCAAAATCTTTTGTAGAGTTGTATTGATATCCGACTTGAGGATTTATTACAGAAATTACAAATTCATCTTTGGCAACTTCCTGTAGTCTTGAGGAAAGAATATTTGTAATAAATTCCTGTGGATTAATAACAGTTCCGTATATTTTTTTTGATTGTGAGTTTAATCCTGTAAACACCAGCAATGATTGATTGTCTGACTTAGGTAGAATAACGGGCTCAATTTTACTATATCCAATGTCTCGATAACCGTAAAGCTTATTGATTTTATCTGTATTATTTGCAATAACTTCTTTAAAGTATTGTTCAAGTGAGTCAAGATTTGATACTCCACTATTTCTTTTAAAATAAAATGTTACCCTTTTAGGATTCAGGCTATCAATTGTAAAAATAAATCTTACTAATTTATTTTCGTTCAACAAATTATTAAAAGTCTCTGCTCGACTGGGAGAATTGTTAATTGATTCGAGATCATCAATTATACTGTTGGCACTGTTTCTAACAATATCTTCAGAATATTGATTTACTGAAAAAAGTATTGCCTGCAGCTGATTGTTATAGATTTGCTCAAGAACCTGTTCGTTCTCGTTTAACTTTCCAAGCTCATTTACTAAAAGAAATGCGATAGGCAGTATAATTATTAGTATAAGTATTAAGCCTATTTTTTTCATAAAGTAAAAATATTTTATTTAGTATTTCAAGTCTGTCATTCCCACGAAAGCGGGAATGACAAGCTAAATTATTTCTTTCTCAACTGCTCAGAAACTTTACTTTGCACAATATCTTTTAATGAATCGTAAGAATGATTTTCCGGTAAAATTGGCTTAAGGAAATTAACATTAATTTTTTTCCAAGGCTTTGGAAAGTGAGTGCCGCGTGGAAGTGCATCATAAGCACCGCTAATTGCAACGGGAACGATCGGAACATTTAACTCACGACTAAGAATTGCAAATGTTTTCTTGAAATCACCAATCTCTCCTGTTTGTGTTCGTGTTCCTTCGGGAAAGATGATAATATTTTTTCCGCGTTTTAAAACCTCAGCCATTTTTTGCAAAGATGTCTTTAAATCACCTAAATCCATAACGATAACATTATTCTTTGCCGCTAATAATTTTAAGAAACTATTTTTTACATGTTTTTCTTTTGCATAGAAATAAGTCTGCTTCATCAATTTATTTTTAAGAAATACTGCAACAAATAATCCATCAAAAAAACTCTGATGATTAGGTGCAAGAATAAATGGTCCTTCGGGAAGATTTTCTAATCCTTCACCCTTCAATCTGAAGTAAAGTTTTAGAAATACTTTAGCTCCATTTTTCATGATGTTATGTGTAAACCAGCTTTTTGGTAAGTCTAAATCAAGCTGTTCATTAAATATTTTTCCCCAATCAATTGCTTCAACATTTAGTTTTGTTTTTTTATCTCGAATATTTTCAGCAAGCTTAACTACATTCGGAAATCCAACAAGCTCGGCTTCTGTAAGCTTAACACCAAAATTAGATTCCAGGTAAACTCCAAGATTTACTTTATCCAAAGAATCTAATGCTAAATCAATTTCAAGATGATCTGAAGGATGAATCGTTGTTTCTTTCTGCTGCTGTAAAAATTCTTTCAGCAAAGTGTATTCCTGAAAAGTTGGCTCTGTAATGCTTTCCAATCTTTCTTTAGATATTTGTTCAAGTGTTGGAAGCAAAAATCTTTTAAGCTTCAAAAGTCTTGTTCGGGGTAGTGGTTCTTTAATTAAACTGAACTTCATAACTTTTTTGTAAGGTGTTACGGATTGGTTATACTTATCAATCACCTGCCACTTTATCATTTCTTCAACATTATCAACTCCAAGCTGTTTTGCTTTCTGATAATCAGGATAAATTACCGCATGCAACAAATCCTGTTTTTCAAAAACACCAATTTCAATAATAACTTCTGAATAGCTGCTGATTTTATTTTCTATCTCTTCGGGATTAATGTTTTTTCCGTTTGATAAAACAATAATCTCTTTTTTTCTACCTGTAATAAAAATCCTATTGTTTTCAAGATGTCCTAAATCCCCAGTGTATAGCCAGCCATCCTTTAAAATAGCCGCAGTTTCTTCAGGACGATTGTAATATCCCTGCATAACATTTCTACCGCGATTAACAATTTCACCATCAATAACTTTTACTTCATTTGTCTTAAGTGGTTCACCAGCAGATCCTGGAAGCACTCTTCCCGGTCTTGTAAATGTAATCATAGGGGCGCATTCTGTCATTCCAAATCCTTCAAGAATTTCAAATCCAAGTGTTAGATAATCTTTACAGACATCTTTATCCAATGCAGCACCGCCGCAAACCATATATTTTATTTTACCGCCGAATTTTCTTTGAACAGAACCAAATATTTTTCTTGAAAAAGTTAAAGAGTTTTTCTTTTCTGCAATTTTGAAAAGAAGCTTTGCAATACCGCTTTTATTAATCTTATCTCTTATTCCTTTTCTTATAAGATTATACAATCGCGGAACACCAATAATGATTGAAATCCCATGCTGCAGTGTAGCCATAATATCTTCAGAAGCCATTGATGGAGAGAAAACGATTGTTCCGCCAACACTTAATGGAATAACCATTGTACCCATTAAAGGGAATATGTGATGTAATGGAAGCAGCACCATGACCTTGTCTTCTTCTTTATAAATGTTAACATCATTTGTTACTGCTTCAATGTTTACAAGAAGATTATCGTAAGAAAGCATTACTCCTTTTGGTGAACCCGTTGTACCGGAAGTATATATAATTACCGCAGTTTCATTTGGATTTGGTTCAGGGAAAGTGGTATTAACTTTCGATTCTTCAATCTTTATTTCATCAAAATTTATTTTTTCAATTTTGTGATTCAGTTCTAAAATTACTTTTTCACAAACTTCTTTTGTGCCATTGGAATAAAAAATCACTTCAGGTTTGCAATCATTTAAAATAAATGCAACATCTTCTGCAGAAGACATATAATCAATCGGTACTGCAACTGCTTTTTTCATCGATATAGAATAAAAAGCGTACACCCATTCAAATCTGTTCTCAGAGAAGATTGCAACTTTAGAAAGATTATTATTTGGAAGCAAAGTAGAGAAAGCGTTTACTTTATTGATTACTTGTACATAATCAATTTCCTGATTCTTAAGAATCATTGCTGGTTTTTTGAAGTCCTTTAAAAACAATCTATTGCCTTTAATTTGATGAAGTGATGATTCTAAAATATTAAAATAAATTGTTAAAAACTTTGTCTATTACTCTGAACGTGTTATCCAGATCAATGTTGAGATTCGAAGTTTGACAGCAAAAAACATAATCGAACAATAAAATATTTTTATTCTTTAATTGTATTCTTCAAATATTTTTCTTAAGTATTACCCACATCATTTGAGGAAATAATGGAACTATCACGCGAACAACTGATTCAACAAAAGAGAATGCAGCTAAGAATTATCGATGTTGTTCTAGGTATTCTTGTAGGAATGCTTTACGGTTATGCCATTAATAGTCTACTTGTTGGTACTTTCATAGGTATCGGGATTGGGATATTTAAATGGAAAAATTCAATACCATTTTGGGGCGTTTTTGCTCTTACAATTGTTTTTTGGTTTATTATAATATTTTTAAAATAATTCGGGTATCACAATGAGCGAAAAACAAAAACCTGAAATCGGTTCAATAACCTGGTGCGATTTAACTGTAACAAATGCTGAAGTAGTAAAAGATTTTTATGCAAAAGTTGTTGGATGGATGCCCGAAGGTTTATCAATGGGTGGCTATGAAGACTATACAATGATAGCCCCGGAAAGCGGAAAAGTTGCTGCTGGAGTTTGTCATGCAAAAGGATCTAACGCAAAACTTCCTCCGCAGTGGTTAATCTATATAACAGTAGAAGATGTTGACAAAAGTGCTGAGCAATGCTCATTGCTTGGTGGAAAATTAATTGTAGAACCTAAATTAATGCCCGGCTATGGAAAATATTGTGTTATAGAGGACCCAGCTGGAGCGGTTTGTGCTTTGTTTAAACCTGAATAAAATTTTTAGGGGTATGAAATGGGTTCCAGTGACCCGAACATTTTAATTTATCAATTCATTGAATCTGAAAAGGTTAATGATTTAGCATATATAAATACTTTACTAACATACAATTCAATTATTTGCTTTGATCTTGAAGATAGTATAGATAAGTCAAAAAACAATTTTGAATTATCAAAACAAAAAGTATTTGAAGATATAAGGTATTTTATCTCTAATTACAAAATTAAAAATCTTGGGATAAGACTAAACCTTTCCTATAAAAACATTATTGAAGATGATTTACAAAGATTAAATACGATATTAACTGATCAACACCTTCAGATATTTTTACCAAAATTATCAACTACAATTGGTTTAGAATCTATAATTGATATGATAAAGTTATATCAATTTAAAAATTTTGAATTGATACCAATTATTGAGACAAAACTCGGGATGGAAAATCTTGAAAAGTTACTTATAATCTCTTTAGACTACTCTAATAAAATTGCTTTTGGTCATTGTGATTATAACCAGGATTGTGATTTTTTTCCATTTCATCATCATAATTCTGAAATATATTGGGATTGGATTAGTAAAATCTCACAAACTTGCGGAGATAATATTACATTTTTGAATTCACCATACTTAAATCTAAATGATGATGAATATTTAAAGCGAGTCCTAATCAGATTAAAAAATATAATCAATAAATCCGGTCAAATAACTCTTTCACTTAGGCAGAGTAAAGTTTGTTACTTTTTTAACCACCAAGATTCTCAAATATTAAGCATTCCAAAATTTCACGAGGACGAAGTTAATCAGATTGAATTTGCTATTAATCTAGTTGACGATTTTGAAAGATATAGAGTTGATGGAAAAAATTTTGCAATTGTTCCTGCTTCAAAAAAAATGATTTCGCCGCAGGAATATGTAAAAGCTAAAAGATTAATTCAGATTGATAATGAAATCAAATATTAATTTACTTGTTGTTGGTGGATGTTTTCCTGTTCAAACCAATATTCCAAATGAGAACTTATATCATTTTTTATTGAAGGAAAAGATTAGAAATGAACTATCTGTTAAAATTGAGATCAATATTCTTCAGTATGAAAAAATAAGCCCGACATTCAAAAAGATTAAAGAAGTTATTGAGCATAAAAATATAGATCTGATTATTTTTCATATTAGGATTGAACAAATTTTACGAATGATAAAATTCTATTTGAGATACCACGATAAGAATGAGGATTATCATAGAGGATTAAACCTTGCAGCATTTAGCAATTGCATACCAGAAAGAAAGAAATTTAACCTTCATCATATAACAGGAAATAGAAGCCCAAAGACAATTAAGTTTTATAATAATATCCTTAAAAACATAAATTATGTTCTAGGTTATCTGGTATTTAATCCAGTTTTCGCATTCAGGATTTATAAGAAACTGATCATAAATATTGCAGAATTTTGTGACAACAATTCTATTGATATAATATTTACAGGTCCAGTTTCAAGGCCAGTTAATTCTATAGAAAACTTTACTTCTGTAATTCTTGATTTTTATATGAATAAATTAATCTTAAATAAAAACAACAAAACATATTTGAAACTATTGGGAACAAATCATAATTCTCAATATCTATTCTGCGACGATCATATTAGAGTAAATGAAATTGGTCATCAGAGAATAGCAAATATCTTATATAACGCTGTAAAAAATATCTTAAAATCATAATCCTAAACATCTATTTATTTTTCCAATCCAACTTCAATCAAACATTTTTTAATTCGCTCAAAAGTTTTGTGGATATCGTTGTCAAGCCCGATTGAAATTCTAACAAGTCCTTCGCTCAACCCCATTGCCTTTCTTTCTTCTTCCGGAATTTCTGATGAAGTGCTATGACCAGGCGATGAAAATAAAGTTTTAAAGTAACCAAGGCTTACAGCAAGATATCCAACTTTTTCAGTCTGCATTTTTGCCATAAGTTGATTTGCTTTTTCTGCTGTGCCTGCATCAATAGCTAGCATACCGCCAAAGCCAAATCCCTCATTCATAATTTCTTTTAACAAATTATAACCGGTGTGCTTTGGTAAACCAGGATAAAATACTTTACAGCCAAGTTTTTCAATGTGTTCCGCAAGGTACTGCGCATTCTCACTATGCTTCTTTATTCTAATATGAAGTGAATGAATATTTTTCATTATAGAAGCAGCACGATAACTATCAAGCACCGGTCCTAATAACATAGATGCACCGGAATTAATATCAGTAAGCTGAGAAATAAACTCGTGAGTACTGCAAACACAACCGGCAACACAGTCACTTGTTCCATTAATGTATTTAGTTAAACTATGAACTACTATGTGAGCACCTAAACGAATTGGTGAAATCATAATCGGACTAAATGTGTTATCAACCATCAACTTTATGTCATGGTTATTTGCAACTTGAGAAAGCTTGGGTATATCTGCAATTTCTAATAAAGGATTACTGACTGCTTCACAATAAATTACTTTTGTTTTTTTTGTGATTGCTTTCTTAACCGCATTTAGATCCTGAGTATTAACAAACCTAACTGTTATACCGAATTTGGGTAAAAAGTTCTTAAAAAAAGCATAAGTCCCGCCATAAATTGTTCTGCTCGAAATAATCTCATCACCCTTACTGCACAATTGTAAAATTGCACAACTAATTGCAGCCATTCCGGAAGCAGTTACAATTGCTGCTTCAGAATCTTCCAGTTTTGCAAGTGCCTCTGCTAGATATTTGTTTGTTGGGTTCCAATGTCGGGAGTATAAAAAACATCCTTCAATCTCATGCTCAAACAATTCATTCATAGTTTGCGGATTAAGAAAAGTATAAGTTGATGAATCCGTAATTGACGGATTTACATCCCCATATTCTCCAAATACTAAATAATCTTGTATTTCAATGCTTGGATCGTAGTGATGCATATTATTACCTCTTTATTTTAATAATCTTTAGAAAGAATAAAATTTATTAATTTTACTATTACTAAATTACTATTAGTTAAAGAATTTAATTCTAATAAAAAATTAAAAAGTTAAATGAACGAAAAACAGCTTGCAGCAGAAAAATCAATTGAGTTTGTAAAAGATGGAATGACACTCGGACTTGGGACTGGTTCAACAGTTTTCTTTTTAGTAAACAAACTTTCAGAGTTGGTTAAGCAAGGATTAAATATTAAATGTGTTTCAACTTCAAATCAAACAAGCGATTTAGCAAAAAGTTTAGGAATTGAAATTGTAAATTTAAATGAAGTTGATCATATTGATTTAACAATTGATGGCGCAGATGAAGTTGATAAAAATCTAAACGGAATTAAAGGTGGCGGCGGCGCCTTACTTTTTGAAAAGATTGTTGCTAAAGCCTCAAAAAAAGTTATCTGGATTGTTGATTCATCAAAATATGTTAGTAATTTGGGAAAGTTTCCGCTGCCGGTTGAGGTCATCCCTTTTGGTTCAAGTCATTTAGTAAGCAGATTTACAGAGAGTGGATATAATCCTGCAATCAGGAAAAACGGAATTGAGATTTATATAACTGATTCCGGAAATGAAATAATTGATCTACACTTAAATGTAATTGAAGATTCTTTAAAACTGGAACAGGAGATTAAACTTATCCCTGGAGTTGTTGAGGTTGGTTTATTCAACAACATTGCAAATATGGTTATCGTAGGAAAAGAAAACTCAACAAAGATTATCAGCAGAGAATAAAATTAAAAACGAATGATCTTAGTTTATTTGTCTGTCTCTAATTTTTTTAATTCCTGTGAAACTTTTCTTGAATTCATAAAGCCAAAAGCAAGAAGTGCAAGTAAAAATAAAACAACGCCAATTTCTGTAAAGCCCATTTCAAATAGTCCTTTCTGATTGAAATTTTGAAAATAAAATTGCAAGCTTAATGCCATTTTATTTGACACTTAAAAAAGATAAAATGCTCAAAAATGGTAAGTATTAAATGGTAATTTTGGAATGATGGTAATTCTTACTTATAAAAAAGAATTAAAAATTACTTCTCCAATTCAGTCTTTTTAATGAAAATTTTTTATTCATTTCTTTATTTGCCACTCAGCTTGTAATCATATAGTAAAAGGGAATAATTATTAGTGACATTTAAATGAAAATTAATTTTTATAGAGCAAGTTTTTATCCAATCTAAATTTTTTAAAAAAAGATTTGTAATTCACTAAATCGGTTTGGCATTTAAAGCAATTACATTTTTGTTCTTCAAGTTCATTAATTCTGAAAAGTAATTCTGCATAAACTTTAATCCAGTATTCCGGATCGTTTTCTTGGATTTCTTTTCTAAATAATTGCGATCTGAAGTTTTTCTTTTTCATACCATACGAATGTATGTAATGTTAAAGAAATTGTAAAGATGTGTAAATTAATTTTGGTGTTCTTTTCTTAGCAAATCATTTACTTCTTTTACTGGATTGAAAGTGCTAATGGGTACCTCAACAAAAATTGTAATCCAGTCAGCCATACTTCCGTTCCATAAACCAGGCAGTTCTAGAGCTTTCAGTTCAAATCCATCTTTAGATTTTTTTGTGATGATGCCGCTTTTATGATCAACAAAATTGTGCAAATCAAAATTATTGCCTTTATAATCCTTTAGTCCGCAGACTAAATCTACAGGATTAAAATGAGTTGATTGCTTAAAAATATTTTTTTGATCTTCATCATTTAAATTTATCTGTACCTGTTCAACAATTTGTAAAGATAAACTACCATCATTTTCGCTAACCCAGAAAGGTCCGCCGCCCGGCTCACCAGAATTTCTAACCATTCCGCAAACTCTAATAGGGCGATTTAATTTATCATACAAGAATCTGTGCTTTTGTCCATCGGTCCAATTCTTAAACGCTGTTGGTTTGGTAATAAATAATTCTTTCTCAGCCAAGTCCATTATTTCTTCAAAACTTTTTGTACTGAAATCTTTTTTATCTAAACAATTCAACAAATCAAAAACCTGTTTCTGAATTTTTACTAAATATCCGGTTAATAATTTTTTATAAAGGAATGTTTCTTCAGCAAGATCTTCTGTTGATAGGTTATCTATGTTTTTAATTACAACAATATCTGCCTTCAGATCATTCAGATTCTCCAGCAATGCACCGTGTCCGCCAGGTCTTTGTAAAGGTTTTCCTAATTTATCAATGATCAGTCTGTTCTCAAGATCAACAGCCATTGTATCCGTAGATTTTTTTTGACAAGAAAATGCTGCTTCAACTTTATAATCAGATGGTAATTTTGATTTTAGATTGTCAACGATCGATTTAAATATATTTGTGTGTTCTTCGGAAATAGTAAAATGAATTTTAACAGCACTGTCTTTATCAGAGATGTAGTTCAGCGATTCATAAATTTGCTCTTCAAAAGCTGTTCTGTTTTCAGCTCCATACTTGTGAAATTTTATAGCTCCTTTTGGTTTCGATGAATAATCTAAACCATTATCAAACAAAACTGCCTCTAATATCACTGCAGGAGATTTATCAATTAATTCTTTTATGCCAGAATCATCAATATCCAAAACAGTTTTTAATTCATCATAAAAGGCAAATTTTGATAGATTGATTAAAAACTCTACAACACTTTTGCAATCACTATTATCTGCGGAAATTTTTCTGAGATCATCCAATGTAAAATTATTAAACGAATTTAATACCGATTGCAATTTCTGAAACATACGTGAAGCTGCACCGGAAGCTGGTACAAATTTGATTAGTCGCCCAGCCATAGCCGCTTCATTATAAGAATGTAATAGGTTATCCATTTCATTTGCTTTAATAAGATTAATCCCATCCCCGACAATACAAGGTTTTGCTAAAACAGGTACCTTTACACCTGAATAAAATAGTTTTAGCTGATCTTCAATTGATGATATGAAAATTTCAGGAGATACATTTTCTCTCAAATAATCTTGTATTTTTTTCAATTCTATTTCAATATTATTCATCTTGTTATCAGGATAACGAAACACTAATTGAAGGTATTAAACCAAGTTTAATATTAATTGATTTTAGCTTTAGTTCACCTACTTTAATTTTTTCAGTATAATCGCTGGCTTTAAATAGACTGTTCAAAATTATGAGAGCAGATTTATTTTCACCAAGTTTAGTTTCAATTTCATTTCTTTTATCTTCATCTACTGAACCCAAAAACTTAAATGAAATTGAAATATCCGGTGGTAACCCTAAAGAAACATTAATCCCACTAACCTCATAACCGGCTTCATAGAATAATGATTTAAATTTATCTATGTTTACAAATACTTCATCAATCTTATCCATCCCCTTTTCTTTGAACTGATTAACAATTTCATCTCTTTCACTATCCCCAAAAATTTCGTTTAAACTTTCTGCTTTGCCTTTTAAAGATTCGGCCGCAGCCTTTGCTTTATCTAAAATATTATCACTCATAATTTTAACCTTAAATAAAATAAATATTTAATAAAAAAGCGCAGAACAAATTTTTATTCTGCGCTCAAAAAATAATAATAATAAAACGAAAAATATTATTTTGATTTACCGCCAATAAAACCGTAAACAAATCCCGCCAAAACTGCACCAATTATTGGGGCAACCCAGAATAACCACAATTGAGATATAGCCCACCCACCAACAAATAAAGCAGGACCTGTGCTTCTTGCTGGGTTAACTGATGTATTCGTTACAGGAATGCTTATTAAATGTATTAATGTTAATCCTAAACCAATTGCTATTGGTGCAAATCCTTTTGGTGCTCTTTCGTCTGTTGCACCTAATATTATCATTAAAAACATAAAAGTCATTACAACTTCTGTAACAAACCCCGACGTTAATGAAAATCCACCAGGTGAATGATCACTATAACCGTTAGATGCAAAGCCGCCGCTAACATCAAACCCAACCTGACCACTTGCAATTAAGTATAGTACACCGGCTCCAGCAATACCACCAAGAACTTGTGAAACTATGTAAGGAAGAATTTCAGAAGCTTTAAATCTTCCACCTGCCCATAGACCTATTGTAACAGCGGGATTTAGATGGCAGCCTGAAATATGCCCGATAGCAAAAGCCATCGTAAGTACAGTTAGACCAAATGCAAGTGCAACTCCTACAAAGCCAATACCAAGCTCCGGAAAAGCTGCTGCGAGAACTGCACTGCCGCAACCACCTAATACTAGCCAGAATGTGCCGATAAATTCGGCAGTAAATTTTCTCGAATCCATAAGCCCTCCTAAAATAGATTTAAGTTTTAAGACAACACCTTAAAAAATACTTTCACTTTTTGATAATACAAACTAATTACTGAAATATTTATTCACATTCTATAATTTACTTCGTTTTAGGTATCAGACTCATTACTGTATTTGAACCATTTAACAGATTTAAGGTATTTCCATCCAGTTTAACATTTGTTACTTGATTAATGGCTGACAAAAAAACATCCTCAGTATTATCGGAACACATCATTTTTGTCATTGCTCCCGGATCGAGTGAAAGCTTTGTGCCCTCAAGTTTATAGGAGCCTGTAAAGCTGTTGCATCCAGTTGAACCAAAAAGTTTTCCATTATCACTAAAGTTAAGCGATGGTAAGCCTTTTGTGATATCAGCAGCATTTAGAGATTTACCCAATAATGATGTCACATTCCACTCTGTACCGACAAGTTGAGAAAGCTGATCCCCTGAACTGCAAGCATTTACCAGTAGCAAGATGGTGAAAATGACAAATAACATTCTTAACATAATATTACCTTTATTTATTTAGTTGTAAGTATTGAAAAAGTGTCGTTCATATTTAATTTATTTTAGTTTAATACCGTTTAGAAAAAATAAATTATTTATCTTTAACTTAAGTTATTAATCTTCAAAGCTCAAACAATGAAAGTTTTATTTAAGTAATCTGATTCTATATTTTTGGAGTATGAAAAAACACTCTTCTAAACAAAATAATTCCTACAAACCCGATTGGGCGCCCGAAAACTCCGGAGATGAATTTGCTGTACGAGTTGTTAAGGGTCTACATAGTTCAAGTTCAAGCTCAAGTTCAGGTTCAAGATCTGATAAAGATACTAACCTGCTGAAACGAAAACTGCTTTCAGTTAGTGATTATGTTAATGGTGTTATCTCATTTGATAGAAACATTCTTGCAAGGACAATTACTCTAATTGAAAGTAATAATGCATTACATCATGATACTGCTCAAGAAGTCTTAAAAAAACTTTTACCGCACTCAGGAAAATCATTAAGAATTGGAATTACGGGAGTTCCCGGAGCTGGCAAAAGTACTCTGATCGAATCACTTGGAATGTATCTGATTAAGCAAGGGCACAGAGTTGCAGTGCTAACAGTCGATCCAAGCAGCACCGTAACTAAAGGCAGTATTCTTGGTGATAAAACCAGAATGGAAAATTTATCAAAAGAGAAAAATTGTTTTATCCGTCCTTCTCCTTCAGGTGAAAATCTGGGAGGAGTCACAAGAAAAAGTCGTGAAACAATTACAGTTTGTGAAGCTGCTGGATTTGATATTATTCTAATTGAAACTGTTGGCGTGGGTCAAAGCGAAGTTACTGTTCGCTCTATGGTTGATTTCTTTCTGCTTGTTTTAATTGCCGGTGCTGGAGATGAGTTGCAAGGGATCAAACGCGGCATAATGGAACTTACCGATGCAATCCTAATAAATAAATCTGATGGAGATAATGAAAAGAAAGCTAACATTGCTAAATCAGATTACAATAATGCATTACACTATCTGCAGCCAGCAACAAAAGGGTGGACTTCACAAGCTTTCAGCGCCTCTTCATTAACCGGAAAAGGGATACCTGAGCTTTGGGATGTGATTAAGAAATTTGAGAAAACAATAAAACAAACCGGGGTTTTTGATCAAAGAAGAAAAGATCAATCCATAGAATGGGTTTTTAGAATGGTTGAAGATACATTATATGATGAGTTTTATAATAACGAAAATGTTCAAAAAGAGATTTCGTCTATCAAACAGGAAATTTTAAAAGATAAAATCACACCAACTCTTGCTGCAGAAAAATTGCTTTCAATATTTAAAGCAAAGTAGTATTCGTTTCATCAAATCACCTCAAAAAATATTAATGATACTTAAAATTCATCCATTCCGTCTTCTATGCGCGGTTTCTTTTCTTTGTTTCCATTTCCCGGACTTAACCTGTATGATATTCCAAGATAAGCAACACGTGATTCCATTTTTCTGTATGATGTAGAAGAAAAATTAAATCCGTTAGTTTCGGATTCCATATCCCTGGTATTAAAAATATCACTAACTCTAAATGTTACCGAAAGCTGCCCGTCCATAAAATCTTTTTTTGCTGCAAAATCTGTTGTGAACACTTCGTTTATATTACCTTGTGCAGTTACAAGCGGGGAATTATAATTTGCGTTGATCTGAATGTTAAAATCCTTAGAAAATAATATTGTTCCTGATAACTTTGCAATCCAGCTATTATCTTTTCTTACTATTTCTTGCTGCTCAAATCTTGTATAAAAATATGATGCGCTTCCGTTTAATTTAAACCAATCAAACAGAGGATGAGCAGCTGTTAATTCGAGACCATAGGAAGAACTATTGGCAATGTTTAACCAGGTGGTTGCTGTAACTCCATCATCTCGTAAAAAAGTAATACTATTTATTGCATCATTGGTAAGCTTGTAAAAGATTGATGAAGTGAGTGATGTTTTACCAAAGAATTTTGAATAACCAAGATCAATAGAATTAACAAACTCGGGATCTAATGTTGGATTACCAAATCGAACGTTTAAAGAATCTGATTTATCCACATAGGGGTTTAACTGCCTGTTATTGGGTCTTTCAACACGCCTGCTGTAACTTAGCTGTAGCTCTTGATCATCAGGTAAACCCTGAACAAGATGAACGGTTGGGTAAATTGCAAAATAATTTTTGCTGAAGGAAGTTGTTGTTACCGCCTCGCTGCCATCAACATTTGCCTGCTCTGCTCTTAAACCAATTTGATATTGAAATTTATTTATGTTGTTAGAGTAAATCCCATAAACCGCATAAATATTTTCTTTGTAATCAAAATCAGTTCTCTGCAATGGGTCTGCAGTCCAAATTGCTGATACATTATCATAGTATTCGTAATTGTTTTTTGAATTTAGATCTTTAAGAGATACCTTAAAACCAGTTTCTATTCTTCCAAATCCCTCAATGGGATTTATATAATTTGATTGTATAGTCCATTGCTGGTTAGAGTTACTCGATAACCCCTGTTGTAATTGGTTGTTAACAGGATTAAGATTTAAATCAAAATTAGTTTGAGTAATTTCTTCATCTCTGTCCATAGCAAAATCACCGAGAATAACATCAGCAGTCAGTTCCTGCCCCTTGGTCTCAAAAGTTCTTCGAAAACTTAAAGTATAATTGCTTCCGCCCATATTTCTATCTGCAATGCTTAATCGTTCAAAATAATTTGTCGTTGAATATGAGGAATCAAGATTGTTATTCTTTACTAATCCGTCACTATCCATACCAAATTTTCTGTATCGATAAGAAAAAGTAAATGTATTAAAATTATCATATAGATAGTCTAAGCCTGCATTAACATTGTAAGATCTAAACTTAAATACTCCTTCATTTGATTGATCTAAAAATGAAGTGGAGTTTTGTATTTCATTTGTTCTGAATGAATTACCATAATTATCATTGTTCATTAAACGCGAATCAAATGATGAAAAGAAATTAAAGTAAGGTGTTCTGTAATTTAGATTTATTGAGCCGTTATACTTATCACCTGTACCAGCGTTTAAACTTACAGCACCGTTTAATCCGCCATCAATCCTTTTCTTTAAAATGATATTTAAAATACCAGAAGAACCATCGGGATCGTATCTTGCCGATGGATTTGTTACAAGTTCTATAGATTCGATTGAACTTGCAGGAATACTATTTAGGATATCACTGTTACTTGCACCGACTAATGCGCTGGGTTTGCCATCAATTAAAATTATTATGTTTTGATTTCCTCTAAAGCTAACATTTCCATCAAGATCAACAGTAATAGACGGAATGTTTCCTACAACATCAACTGCAGAACCGCCTGTGCTTGTTAAATCTTTTTCAACATTAATAACCTTTTTATCAAGATTATTAATTATCATTTCCTTTTGCCCGGTTACAAGAACATTACCGAGTTCGATTGATTGTTCATCAATTAAAATTTTACCAAGATCAACTTCTATAGATTTTGGATTGACTCGGATGCTATCTATAAACTTTGTAGCGTATCCAATATATGAAGCTTTAATATAGTACATCCCAAATGGCAGGTTATCGATTGTGAACTTTCCTTCTTTATCAGAAATGGTACCGTTTACCATTGTTGAATCTTTTGCTAGAAATAAAACAACATTTCCATATTCGATTATTTGATTTGTCTGAGCATCAATTAAGTAACCGGAAATTTTTCCAGTGGGAGCGCTGCCGTTTTGATTATTTTTTCTCTCCGGATTCTGAGCTAATATGTTTGAAGAAATTAATAAAGCTGTTGTTAAAACTATAAATACTCTTAAATTCATAAACAATAAATCCTTCTTTCATATTATCAATCTAATAAACCGTCAAGTTAGACAAATAATTCCATTTAGCGGTTTAATTATCTTTGTAGTAAAATTATAAAAAAGCACTTCCGGTTAGAGGAAGTCCTCAGGAATTGGATTCAATGAAAAATGCTTCAGGAACTCATCTTTAGCCAGCCCAAAACCTCTGACCATTTAGGTTTTTTACCAGTAAGTAAAATTCCGATGCGATATATTTTTCCTGCTAATTTAAATATTCCAATTAAGACAACAATATTTATTGCACACGAAAGCAATATCTGCCATAAAGGAACTTCAACTAAAATCATCCGCGCGGGCATAACAATCAAAGAAGCAAACGGAAATAATGATGCAATCTGCGCTAATCCGCTCTGTGCATTTGATTCCATACCAAGGGCAATAAAAAATGGAACCATTATTAACATTAATAATGGCCAGATACCTGATTGTGCGTCTTGTGGATTATCAAATATGGCTCCTACCGTCGCATAAAGTGCGACATAAGTAATCAGGGCAAGCGTATAGTTAAAAAGAAAATATAAAATAAAACCAATACTCATTTGAGGCATAAACTCCGGAGGAATAAAAAACCAGCTCGTTGAAATCAGCAAAACAATCGGGCTTAACCAAATTGCCATCTGAAGAACTTCAACTATAACTGTTCCCAAAATTTTTCCAGCCATAAGTTCGGTGCTGCTTGCGGATGAAAGAAGTACTTCAACAATTTTATTACTTTTCTCCTCTACTACTGCATTCATTGTCATCGAACCGGAAAATATTAATGCCATGTATAGTAGGAACGAAAATAAAACCATTGCAATTCTGTTTCCGTAACCTTCTTCCGCAACTTTTTCATCGGATGAAACTCTGAATCCATTAATCTCAACATCTTTTCTCGCAAATTTAATTTCATCTTCAGTTAAAAGCCGGCCGGCAAAATATATCTCAACCAAAGCTTTATTTATTGATGGTTTGATCTTATAAAATAAAGATGAGTTATTTGGATTTGATGAGTAGTATTCAACTCCCTTTGATTGCAATGATGTTGAAGGAATAAAAACAACTCCTGTTATTCTTTGAGCTATTATATCAGGTTTATTTTTGTTTAGCTTAGAAGTGAATTCTGATAATTCTGATTTTTCAGTTCTTGTGGTAAGGTCACCGGATTTAAACGCACTTGTTTGAAATATTTCATTTTGCACTTTGTTTAAGATTTCATCTGAGTCAGAGATAATTATCAAATCAGATCTCTGCTCACCAGACATAGATTGAACAAAATATTGTATTGAAAATATTCCTATCATAAATAAAGGGACAAGTAAAGTCATCAGTATAAAAGATTTGCTGAAGAGCTTCATTTTCAGTTCGCGTTTTATAATTGCGAGTGTTCTTTTATTAAACATTTTCAATTTCCTTTCCAGCAAGCAAAATAAAAATTTCGTGCAATGATATTTCATCGACATTAAATTTCTTAATTGAAATATTATTAGCCATAAGCAGCTTTAACAATTCCTGATCGGAATTATCATTCTTGAGCTTAATGCCAGTTGTGTTTCCATAGTCTTCAATATTCTCAATAATCGGATGATTATTTAGAAAAGATAAGTTCCCCTGATAATTTAGGCTGACATTTTTGCTTGCATATTTTTCTTTAATTTCAGAAAGTTTACCGTTAAGAATTATTTTACCTTTATCTATCATTGCAATGGAATCACACATTTTCTCCGCAAATTCCATGAGATGAGTAGAGAAGATTACAACTTTACCTTTGTTTTTCATCTCAAGAATTATTTCTTTAAGTAGATTTGTGTTGATAGGATCAAGCCCTGAAAATGGTTCATCAAAAATTAAAAAATCAGGATCGTGAAGAACTGTGCTAATAAACTGTATCTTCTGCTGATTACCTTTTGAAAGATCCTCAATTTTTGAATTTTTTCTATCTGCTAAATCAAATCGTTCCAAATATTGTAAAGCCGATTTATTAACTTCACTTCCCTTCTTACCTTTTAGTTCGGCAAGAAATAAAAGCATATCAATTACTTTCATCTTTTTGTAAAGTCCGCGCTCTTCAGGCAGGTATCCAACCGAATCTTTAAAGTCCTGTTCAATCTTTGCCCCTTTAAATAATACCTCGCCAGCATCTGGAAAATAAATATTCAGCATCATTCTAATTGTTGTAGTTTTTCCGGCACCGTTTCTGCCGATCAAACCAAATATGGAACCTTCAGAAACAGTGAAAGAGGCATTATCAACAGCAGTAATTCCATTAAATCTTTTAGTAAGATTTTTAACTTCTAGTACATTCATATAAGTCTCTTAATTAATTCATGTAAAATTAAGCAAATCAAATTAAGCATTGAATACCGCTTATGTAAAAATTTGTACGCTCGAATAAAAGTCCATAATAAGATGTAGAATAAGATAGATTTGAAGATTCTAATTTTAAAATTCACCCTCTAAGAATTTTTTTGTAATTGATTATTGCTATCACATTAAGTCTTTCCTTATCTTTGTAATAAAGAATAATACCTAAATATCATTATTGTATAGATATTGGTCGATGATCCTTTTTAGAGAAAGAATAGAATGAAAAATTACTTTAAAATATTTTTTGCTTATATAGTTATATCTCTCGCTCCAATATGGAACTCTTATTCGCAAACCATTTCAACTGGTAATGATTTTTTACTGCAGAATTATATTTTGTCTCTTGAAACTGGTATCAATTATGGATTTACTGATTATAAAACTGCTGAGGTTTCCCCTGGTATTAGAGGATCAATTGAATACTTTCCGATAATAATAAATAATGCAAGATTAGGATTAAAACTTTTCGTCGGAGGAACAAGTTTAACTTTTAGCGATAGCAGAGGTAATATTTCCAATAATGATCAACCTAATCCAAGGACAGTTCCTACTGATATATATACGGATATTATCCAAATAGGGGGATCTGTTAATTTTGGTCTTTCAATAAACGAATCTCTAATTTCATATTTAAATGTTGGTATCGGTTATCAAATATTTAATCCAAAGAATAGTGATGGTACGAAGTTAGAATTTAACAGATTAGAAAAATATGATAAGGAGATTGTAAGTTTTTTAATAGAGGGAGGATTACGATATAAACTTAGTGATCGTTTTGGTTTAAATTTGGCAGTTGGTTATTATCCAACATCTACCGACTATCTTGATGATATATCAGCTTCTTCAGGAAATGATTCGTACTTGTTTGGATTAGTTGGTGTATCATATGCACTTAGCGGTAGCCCTGATTCAGATAATGATGGTGTTGCTGATAGTTATGATCAATGCCCGGATACACCCGCGGGTGTGAAGGTTGATGAATTTGGCTGCCCGATTGATAAAGATAATGATGGTGTACCGGACTATCTTGATAAGTGCAGTGACTCCCCCACAGGTGTAGCAGTTGATTCAACTGGTTGTCCTAAAGATAGGGACAAAGACGGTGTACCTGATCATCTTGATAAATGTCCTGATACTCCTGTTAATATTGAAGTTGATGAATTTGGCTGCCCTCCTGATTCAGATATGGATGGCGTTTCTGATTATCTTGATAAATGCCTTAATACACCAATCGGAATCGCTGTTGATTCAGTTGGTTGTCCAATAGATAGTGATAAAGATGGTGTTCCAGATTATCTTGATAAATGTCCAAGCACACCTCTCAATACAAAAGTTGATTCATTAGGATGTCCGAAAGAAACAGCAGAGACTTTCTATCAGTTTAATCTAAGAGGAGAAGATACTTTTAATAATGGATCCTCAAACCTTAAGGAATCAGCAAAGCTAATTCTTAATGAAATTGCTTTCTACATTCAAAATCAACCTGAGAGTAAATGGCGAATAGAGGGTCATATGGATAGCCAGGGTGCAGTCTATACGATTAAGAAACTTTCCTATGATAGAGCAAAAGCAGTTTTTGATTATATTGTATCTCAAGGTGTTTCGGCTAATCAATTGGAAATTTATGGATTGGGAGATTCATTCCCGATTGGCAATAATAATACTGCCGAAGGTCGAAATGCTAACAGAAGAATTATGATTATTCGTGAAGATTGATTGCTAACAGAAAATATTCTCCTCTAACTTGCCGGTAAAATCTCGCTATTAAGAAAAGTTGCGTGTAATTTCTACTATTCTTTCAAAATTAATAGCTAATTCGCTTCTTATTCAAAGCCTAATTATAGGAACGAAATTTGAATATTACTGTGTAAATCATAATTCCTAACAGATTTAGAAGTGTTAAAATGAAAGATTCAGCTTTAAAGATATACCAGAGTGAATGGGGAAATTCAGAAGTATCTGTTAAAAGAAATTCTGATTTTGGGAATGATAAAAAGGGAATGATTAAAACCCGCCTAGGATTTATTTATTTTGTTGTTCTGGTTTCGTCAATACTAGTGTTATTTACAAGATAGAAAATTAGAAAACTTACCTTAAATCTTCTTAATAATTTTCGCAGGAACCCCGGCAACAATCGTATTAGCAGGTACATCCTTAGTTACTACAGCTCCAGCTCCAACAATTGCATTTTCACCAACAGTAATTCCGCATAAAATTGTAGATGATGAACCAACTGAAGCACCATTCTTTATAAAAGTTTCAACAACCGCCCAGTCATCTTCTGTTTGCATAGAGCCATCGGGATTTGCTGATCGCGGATATTTATCATTTATAAAAGTAACATTGTGACCAATGAAAACATTGTCACCAATATGCACACCTTCACAGATAAAAGTGTGAGAGGAAATTTTTGTGTTCTTTCCTATTGATGCATTCTTTTGTATTTCTACAAAAGTTCCGACTTTTGAATTATCGCCTATTGAGCATCCATAAAGATTTACAAAATCAAAGATCTTTACATCCTTACCCAATTTTACATTATTGATATTTTTCTTTTCCACAATTGATCCCGCGTCATTAGTTGAATAATTAGAAGTGCACTAATTCCTGAATTTCAACAATTCTACCCATGCCCTTTAATGATTTATCACTTGCTTCTAATAATTTTACAATTTCTAAACCATCATATCCGTTTGTTAAGGGCTGCCTGTCCTCTTTAATTGCATCCAAACATTCACGAGCACCTAAGGCAAGCGCTTCTGTCTGATTTACTTTTGGTGAGAACATATCACCGATCCTATACTGTACCAAAGCTTCGTGTATACCTTCAGGAGATTTGATGTCTATGCCGCTGTCATAAACTTTAATCTTCTCAAAATTTTCCATATCATCATAAACAAGCATCTTCTTTGTTCCCCCAACTATCATCCTTCTGATCTTAACAGGTGAAACCCAGTTAACGTGAAAGTGAGCAAAACAATTATCTTCAAAATAAATACTTATATGGGCTATGTTTTCTTTACCGTTAAAGTTAGCAATGCCATTTGCTGAAATAGCCTTGGCTTTTTTACCTAAAATAAATTGCATTATCGAAAGATCATGCGGCGCGAGATCCCAAATAACATTTACATCCTTCTGAAATAAACCAAGATTGATTCTTTCAGAATCAAAATATAAAATATTTCCGAGTTCACCTTTATCAACAAGTTCCTTCATTTTAAGAACAGCACCATTATAAATAAAAGTATGATCAACAAATATTTTAAGATTTCTTGCTTCAGCAATTTCAATAAGTTCTTCTGCCTCAGCGGCGTTAGCTGTAAATGGTTTTTCTACCCAGATATGCTTTCCGTTTTCAAGAGCCTTTTTTGCGATAGGAAAATGTGTTGCCACGGGCGTTGCTATTATTATTAAATCTGAATCACCGGTTAAAGTTTCCTCACAATTATTTGAAACCTGAACACCAGGAAATTTTTGTCTCATAACTTTTAATCTATCTTCCCTCATGTCACATGCAATTACTCGTTCAACATCAGGTTGAGAAAGAAAATTTCTTAATAAGTTTGGTCCCCAATATCCTAATCCAATTACTGCAACTTTCATAAAAGTCCTTTTTAAAGTTTACTTTGCTCCTCTAGAGAACAACATCACTGGTATTGTCTGAAATATCAGTTGGATGTCAAGCCAAGGAGACATATTATTGATATAATAAAGGTCAAGTACAACGCTTTCCTGAAAAGTAACAACACTTCTACCCCAAACTTGCCAAACACCTGTGCAGCCGGGAATTACGCTAACTCTTCTTTTCTGCCACTCGTCAAAATTTTCATATTCATAAGGCAAACAAGGTCTTGGTCCAACAAGGCTCATATCACCTTTAATAACATTAAATAACTGAGGTAATTCATCCAATGAAGTCTTCCTAATGATGCTGCCAATCCAAGTAACTCTGCTTTCATTTATTACTTTAGTGTCGCCGGTTCCGTTTTCCTTACCATTCTTCATAAACTCAATCATCATCTTTTTTCTATCTTCATCTTCACCAATCAGTTGTTTCATCGATCTAAACTTGAAGAAGCTAAATTCTTTACCGTCTTTTCCAATTCTTGTCTGCTTAAAGAATATGGGTCCTGATGAAGATAACTTAACGAGCAAAGCTATCAATCCAAAAAATGGTGAAAGGACTAATAATCCAAATGATGCAATTGCAACATCTGAAATCCTTTTTAAACCTAATGTAAAGTTATCATTATATTGGGGTGCAATATCAATTACCGGAATATCTCCATACTTTTCAGTTTTTAATCTTTGATTGACAACATTAAGCAAATTAGATGTCATCCTTATCGGAACTTTTAATTCTTTGCATCGATCTACCACATCAAAAAAACTTTCATAGGACTGATTATCGATTGCAATTATCAATTCATCTACAATTCTTGTATTAACTAATTCTTCAAGATCATTAAGATTTCCTAAAACTTTTTTCCCAGCTACTACAAAATCTCCAACGTGTCTTTCTTCATCAACGAACCCTAGAATGTTAAGTCCTAATGGATTTTCATACAATAACTTCGTTGCTAGTAGTTTTCCGGATTTTCCATTACCAACTATAATTACGTTTCTCTTAAAACTAGTTTGGCTCAATTCTACAAAAACCCACTTTAGTAGTTCAACTCTTATCAAAAATAAAAGCCCAATTGATACTAAAAAGAAGGAAACAAAAAGTAATCTGGAATCAAGTATCATATTCGAATCAAGAATAAATGAAAGCAGTACAATTTGCAAAGAACTGTAGTATATAGCTTTCAGTATGTGTGTAAAATGAGTTGATCGATTTAGTATTATATCTAATCTGTACAAGCCATTATATTGAAAAATTAGTAGGATTATGAGTGAGATAGCAAAGATTAAAAGTAGTATCCCGGGAATCGCCGAATAAAATTCGAAGAAATTAACATTATCATCATTCCTTAGTATAAAAATAGAAACTAAGAAGGAGAAGAGAAGGATTGTAAAATCTGCAATTCCGAAGAAGTATTTATATCTGTAATTTTTTTTCATATGTATTTTTGAAATAGTTAAGCTTTCGTGAACTTTCCAGAATTATGCCACCAGTTAACACCCTATTTTGTATACAAATTAGCCTTATTTAGTTAAATCATCATATCAAAATGAGATTGAAAGATGGCAAATCAAATTATGAGACAAAATCAGCACTTTCCTCCAAAAAAAATAAAAAAAAAGCCCGGAAATTTTTTTTCGCGGGCTATTAAAATTGTTTTACAATATTTTCTAATTTCTAATTGTTAAAGTACTCCTTAATCTTACCAACCACGTAATTGATTTGTTCATCAGTCATCTCTGGATACATTGGAAGAGATAACCCTGCTTCAGCAATTCTTTCACTGTTTGGGAAATCACCTTTTTTATATCCCATTACTTTAAAACATTCCTGCATATGTAATGGAATCGGATAATGAAGACCGACATTGACTCCCTGCTGAGTTAAATAATCCTTTAATTTATCTCTCAGTTGATTACTAGCTTCAAGATTGCCATCATTCAATTGAATTACGTATAAATGATATACATGCTTTGCATAAGACATTTCTTTTGGAGTGATAACTTTAGCAACATTTTTTAATCCATCATTGTATTTTGCTGCTACTGCTCTTCTGGCATCCGTCCATCTGTTTAAATGTTTAAGCTTAACACCAAGAACAGCGCCTTGAATTCCTTCCATCCTGTAATTGTGCCCAAAAGAATCATGATAATATTTTTGTGATTGACCGTGTTCTCTTAATTTTTTTACTTTATTATAAAGTGTTTCATCATTAGTGGTAACAGCGCCGCCTTCACCATAAGCACCAAGATTTTTACCCGGATAATAACTAAATGAAGCCGCAGCAGTTAAACCACCAACGGGCTTCCCTTTGTACTGGGCAAGGTGGGCTTGTGCAGCATCTTCAACAAGAATAAGATTATGCTTTTTTGCAATCTCCTTTAATGGATCAAGATCAGCACTTTGCCCATATAGGTGGACTGCAACAATTGCTTTAGTCTTACTCGTGATAGCTGCCTCAACCTTTGCAGGATCAATATTATAACTTTCTGGATGACAATCAACAAAAACAGGAGTAGCTCCACAAAGCGTAGCTCCCCAAGCAGTTGCAATAAATGTGTTAGCAGGAATTATAACCTCATCGCCAGGACCAACACCCAAGCCCCAAAGCACTAAGTGATTTGCATCTGTTCCTGAGCTGGTCCCCAAACAATATTTAACATGCTGTGCAGCTGCAAAATCTTTTTCAAAATTTTGAACTGAAGCTCCCAAAATGTAGGCGGTATTATCCAATACATTTTGAATTGCGGAATCAACTTCTGATTTTATTGAATTATAATTTGCTTTTAGATCCAAAAAAGGGATATTCATTTTTTCTCCGATTGATAGTTTATATTATTCTTGCTGTAATTCCGGACGCGATCCGCAATCTGTCTATGCCTATGTTTAGTAAAAATGATTTCATCGTCTAAGGCTAAAATTCTATTTGTCGCAGTTTACCTGCAACTTTAATGCTAAGATTTTTTTTTGATCATGTCTTGGTTCATTAATTAAAATAAATGTTTAATTTTGATAAAAGCTAATGAATTAAAATAATTAATCGTTGCATAATGATCCATAAAAAATACCCAATGCACCAAATTCATCCATTGTTTTATTATTTGATTATTATTTAATTAAAAATAGTTAACAAATTAGTATTTATACGGCATAAGGTTTGTAAATAATTAATACTTAAATTAGCCATGCAAAATTTTTTTCCGCTATAATACCAGGCATATAATGAAAAAATCACTATTTATTTTTCTGATTACAAGTATGTTTTTACCAAATACATTTGCTCAGAGATTGAATCCGGGCGATGGTGTAAGAATAACGTTTTTAAATATAACAGATGAGATTAGTGGTGATTACAACATTCAACAGGATGGAAATATTCAACTTCCTTTTATCGGGCTTGTACAAACTACTAATATTGACTACAAAGAAATTAAGAAAAAAATTTTTACAAAGTATTCAGAACTTTATAAGGATCCGGCGCTTACTATTCAACCTCTCTTCAAAATTAACATTCTTGGTGAGGTTAGAACACCTGGTTATTATTATGTTACTGATATCGAAACCCTTACGGGTATGCTCGCCCTTGCAGGAGGAGTAACTGGCTCAGCTTCATCAGGTGAATTTTATATAATAAGAAATGCCGAAGAAATTTATCTTGATGTTGATGAACTTATTGAAAGAAACAAAACAGCAAGTGATATAGGCTTACAATCAGGAGATAGAATTTTTGTTCCAAGAAGTTTCTGGGCAAATGCCAGCCAATATGGTATAATTCTATCCGGACTAGCAGTACTAACTACGCTTTTAGTTGTAGTGTTAGGCAACTAACAAAAATTACAATAACTATTTTAATTAACTTAATGACTAAGAATGAAACATAATAAATATGACTGAATCTAATTCAAATAATGGACAATCTCATAGAACCCCTGTTCAAATCCCTAGAAAAGAAAAAACTCTTTTAGAGATATTCCAGCTTATCATTAAAAATAAATATACCCTGCTTGCAAGTATTCTAATAATGCTTGCTATCGCATTAACATATGCATTTACTGCAGAACCTAAGTACGAAGCCACTGCAGTTCTAAAAAAAGAAAGTAATCCGGAAGACAAACGATTTGGTTCTCCCGATATTTCTCAGATGCTGACTCTCCAATCCACTGATCAAATTGAAACTGATATGCAGCTTATTACAACAAATTCAGTTATGAGCAGCGTTGTTGATGAACTTGATCTTTTTTGTACTATTACTGAACTCAAATACGGCAATGGCAAAACCTATAAAGTGAACAAGACTTATCTTGATATGCTCGACCCTGCCTTTAGATCAAAAAATAGCGGCAAATTTATTGTGCCGGATAAATTCGAAATTATTATTGGTGATACCGCTCGAATGACAACTGGAGAATATATTCTTAAAAAGGATTCTGAAGACAACTATGTTCTTCTTGATGCAATCAATAATAAAATTTTATCAAAATCGGATATTAAAATTGATACAAGTTTAGTATTTGATAGCTTATCAACCTTTGAACAGGTATTACCAATTGCTTCTTTAAAGTTTTCAGACTTTCAGATAAAATTCAATTGGAAAGATGCACCTATTAATAGTCGGTTACTGATCTCATTCAATGATTATAACAAAGTGGTTATTGGTGTTAATAAAAATGTTAAAGTAGCAAGAGAAGGGAAAACTGACATATTCAGCATAACATACTCTTCCAGTTCAGCTACATCTGCCGCCGTTATAACTAATACAATTGTTGATAAATATCGCGAAACAAGGCTTAACCAGAAAAAAGAATTAATAAGATATTCATTTAATTTTGTTGATAAGCAGCTAAATGAAATTCAGAGTGATTTGAAGAAATCCGAGGATCAATTAAGCAGTTTTAAAGCAAGCGGACAAATAATGACAATTGATGCAAGTTCTCAAGAGCTAGTTCAGTCCTTAAGCAGTCTTGAAGCAGAGAAAAATGCCACTGATATGCAATTGTCTGATTATAAAAACCGCGCTGCTGAACTTGAAAAGGAATTGAAAAAAAGTGGTTACTTCGATCAAACCGGTCTTGGACCGCAAGGTAGTACGGGTGATGGAAATTCCCCTTTCTCAGTACTAATGCGCCAACTTGCTGACCAGGAACTTCAAAGACTGGACCTACTTCAAAAACGCACTGAAAACCATCCTGATGTAAAAGCCATTGATGAACAGATTTCTTTAACGAAATCAAAACTTTCAAGTTTTAACCAAAATACTATTACTGCATATAAAATTATAATCAATAGTCTTGAGAAAAAATTACTTAAGATAACTGATATGATGTCTAAGTATGAAGTGAAAATGAGAAGTCTTCCAGCACAAGAGAACAAATTAGCGCAATTGATGCGACAGCGCGGTACGTACGAAAGGATATTTCAGATATTGCTGGATCAAAGAGAAGCAATGAGAGTTGCAGAATTATCAAGTACGCAGGATATTACCATTGTTGATGAGGCAAAAATTCCTTTAGATCCTTCCTGGCCAAAAAAATCATTAATTTTATTAGTAAGCCTAATACTGGGTGGTTTCTTGGGAATATTGTCGATATTTTCAATAGAATTATATCGAACAAGGTTTGTTAATCTTGATGAGCTTGAAACTGAATTTCAAGTACCCATTCTTTCCATTATTCCTCTGTACTCGAAAGAGACTCAAAAAGAAATTAAAAATTCTAAATCAGAATATAAGATCGCTTCACTTACTAGTAAAGATGATGGATTAATTGAAACGTACAGGCTGTTTAGAACTAAATTATTCCAGAAGCTTGATCCAGCGAAAAAAGTAATAATGGTCACAAGTTGTGAAGAAAATTCGGGTAAAACTTCTGTGGTTGCTAATCTTGCGGTGTCAATTTCGCAGGAAGGTAAGAAAGTTCTAGTTGTTGATTGTGATCTAAGAAAAGCTGACCTTACAAAAAATTTCGGTCTCACCACTAAAGACACAGGTCTGATTGACTTCCTGACCAAAGATGTTAATCCTAAAATTTATTCACGTGCTTCAAAGTTAATTGATGTTTTACCAGCAGGTGGACTGACCGATGATTCCGGTACAATGCTAAGTTCACCTAGAATGAAAACCTTGCTTGCAAACTTAGCTCAATCTAGTTATGATATTATTATTTTTGACACTCCCCCTGTTACTCGAGTTGTCGATCCGCTTGTTTTGGCACAATTCATAAAAGATGTTATTATTATCGTGCGCCCAAATCATTCACTTATTGAGACTGTAAGATGGGGTATGCAGGAATTAAGACAGGCAAATGTTAGAATTAAAGGAATTGTTGCTAATGCTGCAACAATAGAAAATTCATATTATTATCGATACAGGTATGGTTACGGATATGGTTATGGAAAGAATAATGAAAAAAGTCAAAAGAAAAAAGTTTTTAGTAGTAGCAGAGAACATTCAAAAGTAACACCTTAAATTTGATCTCAAGTAGTGCTTTGTTTAATTGTGATTTCTTGCTTGATACCGAATCTCAGACGTAGTAAACTTTAATTTTAATAATCTATATAACTTTTTAGCGAGTAACTATTATCGGATCTGTTCAAATTGTAAATCCTCTAAATGTTCCTGATTGGAATAACTTAATACTTAAGCACCGCGACTATTCTTTTTTTCATTCAAAAGAATGGGCAAATGTGTTGGTGGAATCATATAATTATAAACCTAATTATTTAGTAACTCAATTTGGAGAAACTATTAATTCTATTCTACCATTAATGATTCTTAAAAAATTTTTAAAAGGTAAAAAGGCCATTTCATTACCATTTAGTGATTATTGCGAACCTTTAATCTGTGAGATGTCCCATTTCAAATCACTTATAGATTATTTAATTTCTTATTGTGAAAATGAAAGTATCCAATCATTTGAAATTAGAGGGGGGCAGGAATATTTTAAGGATGTTCAAGCTGCCTATTCTTATTATGAACATATACTCGAACTTGGTGAAAAACAAGAAGATATATTTAAAAGGTTTAATGAAACAACAAGAAGAAATATAAAAAAGGCAATCAAAGAAGGAATTCAAACAAATTTAGATTTTAATTTTAATTCAGTAAAAGAATTCTACAGATTAAATTGTATCACAAGAAAAAAACACGGATTGCCCCCGCAGCCTTTCTCTTTTTTTATTAAAATATTTGATAATCTGATAAAACAGGAAAAAGCCTTTATTATTTCAGCAAGTTATAAAAACGAGATAATAGCAAGTGCAATATATTTTCACTTTGGTGAAAAAGCATATTATAAGTATGGAGCATCTGATGAAACATTTCAAAATTTAAGACCAAATAATTTAGTTATGTGGGAGGCAATTAAGCATTTTAACGAGCGAAAATTTAAATCCTTCCATTTTGGAAGAACAGAATTTGAAAATGATGGTCTGAGAAGATTTAAACTTGGATGGGGCACAACTGAAAAAGTTATTAACACTTACATTTATTCCGTTAATAAAAAAGCTTTTATCCAGAAGAGAACAAAAACTACCGGTTTTCATAATGCTATATTTGGAAAACTTCCTATTCCTGTTCTTAAAGCTATTAGTGGGTTATTTTATAGATACATTGGGTAAGTCTTTAGAAAATACTTTATCAGTATGAAACAATTCTCTTATAATTTTAACTTTAGTATTAAATAGTATCTAATTCTATTGATTTACATGGAACAATAATTGTTAATTCTTGGTTCTTTTAGAAAATTAATAAGGAAACTAAATGAAAATTCTCATAGCAAGTTCTATCAATAAAGCAGCTGTCGAAAAACTTAAAGAAACACATGATGTAGTTTGCGCATTTAATGCGCCCGAAGAAACATTAATATCTGCAATTTCGGATAGAGATATTTTAATATTTAGGAGCGGTGTAAAAATATCCACCGAGGTATTAAAACGTGGTCATAATCTTAAGTTACTGATTCGTGCCGGTTCAGGTTTAGATAATATTGATATTAATTATGTTAATGAAAGAGGCCTTCAATTAGTACGTATCCCTCAACCAGGGGCAAAAGCGGTTGCTGAATTAAGTTTTGCTTTTATGCTGGCATTATCCAGAGATTTGTTAAAAGCTGATTCACTGATTCGAAAAGGACGCTTTGCGAAAGGCGAACTAAACGGATACTTATTAACAGGCAAAACATTAGGAATTATAGGATGCGGAAACATCGGTTCACGACTTGGTATGATGGGTGCTGCTTGGGGTATGAATGCGATTGGATGTTTACATGCATCTGATTATTCGGATGAATATGTAAATCAAATGAAAGAATTAGGAATTCGTATTACAACATTTGATGAAGTTATCACTACTTCGGATTATCTCAGCATACATGTTCCGCTAGACAATTCAACAAGAGGTTTGATTAATGACCAAGTGTTAAATAGGATGAAACCTGGTTCATATATTATGAATCTTGCACGCGGCGGAGTTGTTGATGAACAAGCATTATACAAAGCCTTGACACAAGGTGACAGATTAAGAGGAGCTGCGACGGATGTGCATGTTAATGAAGGTGAAGGAAAAATTTCTCCTTTAGCTGCATTACCAAATGTTGTACTTACCCCGCACATTGGTGCTCAAACAGTTGACTCGCAAAAAGAAATAGGCGAAATAATATTAACTACTGTTGCAAATTTTTGATATTTAAAAATAAGATTCTAATATCTAAATTTAGTATTTAAATTAACTTTTGGATTTGAAAGGAATTAAGATTGAAAAAGACAACACAATTTAAACAGATGCTCAAGTCTGCACAAACAGAATTTATTATGGAAGCCCATGATGGATTGAGTGCTAAAATTGTTCAAGAAGCAGGATTCAAAGGAATCTGGGCAAGTGGACTATCGATCTCCGCTGCAATGGGCGTAAGAGATAATAATGAAGCAAGCTGGACCCAAGTTCTTGAAGTCCTGGAATTTATGAGTGATGCTACTCAAGTTCCAATTCTTGTTGATGCAGATACAGGATATGGAAACTTTAACAATGTACGTCGTTTGGTTACAAAACTTGAACAGCGTAATATAGCAGCAATGTGTATTGAAGACAAACTATTTCCAAAAACAAATTCCTTCATAAATGGCGAAGAGCAGGATTTAGCCAATATAGATGAGTTCTGTGGAAAGATAAAAGCTGCAAAAGACACTCAGTCGGACCCTGATTTTTGTGTTGTGGCAAGAGTTGAAGCTTTAATTGCGGGATTAGGACAGGCTGAAGCCTTAAGACGAGCTGAGGCTTATTATAAAGCAGGTGCTGATGCTGTATTGATGCACAGTAAAATTGCTTCAGCTGATCAGATTCTTGATTTTATGAAAGCCTGGCAAAACATGGGTCCTATAGTCATAGTACCTACTATGTATTTTAAAACTCCCACTAAAGTTCTTGAAGATGCAGGAGTAAGTTTAATTATATGGGCAAATCATATGTTAAGATCGAGTATAAAAGCAATGCAAAATACTGCCAGCCAAATTTTCAAAGACCGGTCCTTAATTGACGTTGAACCTGAGATAGTAAGTGTTAAAGAAGTTTTTCGTCTTCAAAATGCTGATGAATTAAAAGAAGCAGAGAAAAAGTACTTGCCAAGAATTTAATATATAAAAAACGCAATACAAAATAATCAGCATTATATCTTTTACTTTTTAATTAATTTGGAATGAATCAAAAATTAAAAAAACATTATGACTACGATATCCATGATATCGTCGGCATTAGAGTTATTAATCCAAATGAAAGTGATTTAAAACTTTTATCCAATAATTATGGAGAACACGAAAAGGAATTAAATCGTCAGCCGGATATTACCATTACTTTTAAAGATTCATTTGAAATTCCAGACCTCATTTATATTGGTTTAGATAATGCGGGCTTTAATAAAGATGGGTATTATATCCTTTCATCTGGTAGATCTAAATTAAAGGTTAAGATACCATTTGAAAAAATAGGACAGCCTCTCGAGATTATTTGTCAAAGCGGCATACCAGGCATTCCTTTACTTAATCACATAATAAATCTTGCATTCTTAAGTAAGAACTACATCCCTCTCCATGCATCAGCATTTAGATACAATAAAAAAAATGCAGTTGTGATGGGCTGGTCTAAAGGAGGAAAAACGGAATCCCTTCTTGCTTTCGCAAATAAAGATGCTGAATATATTGGTGATGAAGTAGTTATGCTTTATAAAAATGGGAATGAAATGTTTGGTATCCCGGTTTCAGTTACTGTGTGGGAATGGCAATTTAAACAAGTTCCTAAGCTTATTCCAAAATTAAGTAAGAATAAGAAATCGTTATTTAGTCTGATACATTTTATTGAATCTGTTTATAAATTTCTTAAAAAAACATTTCTTAAAGATTCTTTTGTCACCAATGTTATTGCAGAAGCACTGCCAGCTTTTAAGCGGCAATTAAATTTTCGCACTTCACCAAAATATATTTTTAAGGAAAAGATTTATAAAGAAATAGCTTATCCGGATAAAATTATTTTAATTATGAGTCATGACAGCGATGAAATTAAAGTTGATAGTTGTGCAATTGATGAAGTAATAAATAGAATGATAAATTCACACGAATATGAAATGAATACTTTTATTCAACATTATAATACTTTTAAATTTGCATTCCCACAGCTTAAAAATCAATTCCTTGAGAATGTAAACGAACATCATAGTGAATTATTAAAAACTGCTCTTGCAGGAAAAGAAGCATTTAAAGTTTTACACCCCTACCCCGTTTCTTTTGAAAAATTATTTGAAAAGATGAAATTTATTTTTAATGAAAAGGATTTATAATCTTGAATCATAACAACCTCAATATCAACAAAACTTAAAATTATTACATGAAGACTATTGCATTAATCGGCGCTGATGGATCAGGTAAGACAACAATTGCAAAGAGGATATTAGAAAATCCTCCTGTAAAAATGAAATATATTTATATGGGATTGAATATTGAGTCTAGCAATTATGCTCTACCGACTTCAAGATTGATCCACTATTTAAAAGTTTATCGTTATAAAAAAAGAAACAACATTAAAGGAAAGATTGAGAATCTATCGATTCATACAATCAATGAAGATAGAAAAGAAGATACACGGGGAATTTTAGGTGCCACTTTTAGAACTTTAAATAGAATTTCTGAACATTTGTATAGACAATTAATCGCAGTCTTTTTTCAATTACTTGGATATACTATACTTTTTGATCGGCACTATTTATTTGATGGTGCGATAGATAAAATTAATAATAAGAACTATCGAATGAGTTCAAGAATATATAGCTGGCTGCTCTATAATTTTCTTCCAAAACCACATTTTACTTTGTTTCTATATGCCCCGCCCAAGGTATTACACCAAAGAAAAATAGAAACATCTTTGGAATATCTGGAAGGAAAAAATAAATCATTGGAGCATATTGGAAGCTATGTAAAAAATTTCGTTAAAATTGATGCTACTTTACCGTTAGAAGAAGTTTTGAACCTTGTTAACTCGCATATTTCTAAATTTTGTAAAAACACTTAATCACCAAATACATTGATAAAATTTACTAAACAAAATGTATATGCAATTGTAATCGATATTGATCATATAAATGGATTACAAACTGCAAGAATTTTAGCCTCAAGAGGAGTACCTGTTATTGGAATTGCTAATAATCCAAAACATTATTGTGCAAGAACCAATACTTGTGTGGAAATAATAAAATCCAGCACAAAAGATTATTCTTTAATTAAAACTTTAAAAGAAATTTCTAGTAGATTTGTTGAAGCACCTATTTTGATCCCTTCGCAGGATACAAGTGTATTATTAATATCACGCCATCGAAAAGAATTAGAGAATTTTTATCATATTGCCTTGCCTGCTTCAGAAACTGTTGAATTGTTGATGGACAAACCAAGCTTTTATGCTTTTGCAGTAAAAGAAGGATTACCAATTGCTAAATATTTTCTTGTAAAAAATTATGGAGAGGCAATAGTTGCGTCAGATAATTTAAATTATCCTTGCATTCTTAAACCCCCTATGCGTTCACCTAAGTGGGAAGAGAACACAAAAATAAAAGCGTTCAAAGCACTAAACAGAGATGAGTTGCTTGATCTTTATAATAAATGTTGTGGATGGCATGATGTCCTAATGTTTCAGGAGTGGATAGAAGGCACTGATACCGACTTGTACTCCTGCAATTGCTATTTCAGTAAATCGCACGAATCTCTTGTATCGTTTATTGCAAAAAAACTTAGGCAGTATCCGCCTGTTACAGGAAACACGAGCCTAGGTATCGAGTGCCGTGCTGATGAAGTTAAAAATGTAACTCTGGAACTATTTAAAAAAGTTAATTACTTCGGTCTTGGTTACCTGGAAATGAAAAGAGATATTCGAACTGGAAAATTTTATATAATCGAACCAAATATTGGAAGACCAACTGGAAGATCTGCTCTAGCTGAGGCTGCCGGGGTTGAAATTTTATATACAATGTATTGTGATTTATTAAATCTTCCACTTCCGGAAGATCGGACTCAAAAGTATCTTGGTATAAAGTGGATTCAAATCAGAACAGATTTTCTTTCAGCATTTTATTACTGGAGAAAAAGGGAATTAAGCTTGAGTGAGTGGATTAATTCATTAAAGGGTCCTAAGTTTTATGCGGTTTTTTCATTGCAAGACCCCAAGCCATTTGTGTTTGAAATTATTACAGGGTTTCAAGTTATTTGGGTAAATATAATTAAAAAAATATTCAGCCATAGTTCGCAGCAATCAGCAGTAATAAAAAATGAACAACCCGCTAAATAATAAAGCTAATAAAACAATTACATATTTGTCTAAAGATAAATCTATCGATGAACAATGGGATGCATTCGTAAAACGACACCCTGAAGGAACACTGTTTCATTTGACGGATTATTTATCAAGCCTTCAATCGGAATCTAATGAAGAACTTTATAAGATTATATGTGTAGATAATTTAAATAATATCGTTGGCATCTTTCCTTTATTATCAACTAAAGGCTTTCCATTTGGGATTGGCGGCTTGGTTGGATCTTCCAGATTATCATCTTTACCAAGAACTCCTACTGCCGGACCATTAGCCGCATCCTCTGAAAAGATGACGAAGCTTTTAGAAGAAAGCATAAAAATTCAGAATCAAATTCCAACTAAAACTCTTCAGATAAAATCATTTTCAAACGATCTTGAAATGTTTTCAAAAAATTTGTATAAGGTTCATTGGAGGGATTCATATATCACCAGTCTGCCTAAAGATTCAAATTTGGAAATTAAGTTTGGCGATTCAAATAATCACAGCACCATAAAAAGATGTATTAAGAAAGCTGTAAAAAATGGCTTAACTACTCGATACACTGAAGATAAGAAAGATTTAAAATACTGGTATGGTTTATATCTGGATACTATGAAACATCACGTAACTCCGGCAAGGTCTCTTATTTATTTTGAAAATTTATGGGAAAAGTTAATTCCCAACGGTTACATGAAATTAATAATTGCAGAACAAAATAATAAAATACTTGCAGGCTCTTTACTTTTTTATTTCAAAGATACTGTTATTTATGCTTTTAATGGAAGCGACAGAAATTATTTTGAATTCAGACCAAATGACCTTCTGCATTGGACTGCCATTGAAGACGCAATTAAACAAAATTATCATTATTATGATTTAGGTGAAGTGTCAAAAAATAATGATGGTCTGGCAAAATACAAAAAAAAATGGGGTGCGGATATTGTGCCTATTTATCATTATTACTTCCCTCAACCAGATAAATTGCAATTCGAAAGTATTGATGAGGGTGAGGCAAGTAAGATGAAAAAATATTTTTGGAATATTTTGCCCCTTAATGTTACTGCTCAGATTGGTAAATGGGTTTACAGTCGACTATAGTTCTGTAGGGAAAATCTTTGATGGACAATTTGGTATAACTTAAAATATCTCCTTTATTTGAAACTGTATTATTTATTTCTGCGATGAAAAAAATTTACTACATATTAAAACCATTAATCCCTAGACGTTTTCAAATTTTTCTGAGAAGAATTCTCATTAAAATAAAAATTAAGAAGTACAAAGACGTTTGGCCTATACTTGAATCCGCTGGGAAGAAACCGGCGGGGTTCCCCGGTTGGAAGGACAATAAAAGATTCGCATTCGTTTTGACCCATGATGTAGAACTTCAAAGTGGACATGATAAATGCCTTCAACTGATGGAACTTGAAAAGAATCTGGGTTTCAGATCATCATTCAATTTTGTTCCTGAACGTTACAATGTTTCTTCAGTGGTCAGAAGTGAGTTAGTTAGGAACGGATTTGAAGTTGGAGTTCATGGTTTAAATCACGATGGAAAACTTTTTAGTTCGCGAGAAGTTTTTTCAGCAAGAGCAAAAAAAATAAATGAATATCTTAAGCAATGGAATTCGGTAGGCTTCAGAGCACCAGCAATGCACCACAATCTTGAATGGCAGCATGAACTTAACATTAAATACGATCTTTCAACTTTTGATACTGACCCTTTCGAACCTCAAGCTGATGGTGTTGAAACAATTTTCCCTTTTTTTGTAAAGCGAAATAGTTTAACCGGGGGTTATTGGGAATTTCCTTATACTCTCGTCCAGGATTTTACTTTATTGGTTCTAATGAAAGAAGAAACTATAAATATCTGGAAAAAGAAACTTGATTGGATTGTTGATAAAGGAGGAATGGCTCTATTAAATGTTCACCCGGATTATGTAAATTTTATTAATAAAAGAATGCTCGAGGAATTTCCAATAAAACTTTATGAAGATTTACTCAGCTACGTTTCCGAGAAATATAAAGATGATTATTGGAACCCACTCCCCCGGGAATTTGTAGAATATTTGAATAATAGTTCTGATAAGTTTAAACATAATTTAGTACATATAAATACAGCCCAATAATAATGAATGTTACAAAGAAAAAAGTTGTATGTATGGTCGCTATGGCTTCATATCCTGGTGATCCAAGGATAAGAAGACAAGCAGAAGCACTTGAAGAAGCTGGTTACGAAGTGGACATCTTATGCAGGCATTCCTCTTCGAGCATTCAGCCAAAGGTGGAGAAATTTGGGAAGGTTACTGCTTATAGAATAATGGATGCACCAAGGCAAGAGAGTATGATAAAATATTTAATGATTTCAACAATCTTTTTTATTGTTGCGTTATTCAAAATTCAACCGCTATATTTAAAGCGTCGATACACAATGATTCAGGCTCATAATATGCCTGATCATTTAATTTTTATCGGGATAATTCAAAAACTATTTGGTGTTTATTTAATCCTTGATATACATGATTTAACCGTAGAACTTTTTGAAGAAAAGTGGCCGGGTGCAAAAAAATTATTTCTTAAATCTTTTGTAAAATTTATTGAAAATATATCTTGCAAATTTGCAGACAGAGTAATGACTGTAACTCAGACTTGTAAAGAAAGATTAATTACCAGAGGAGTGCCCAAAGAAAAAATAACACTCGTGCTCAATACCCCTAACGATGATATTTTTAAATTTCAACCCGACAGGAATTATAAAAAAATTAGTGAGAACGCAAGGTTGATTTACCATGGATCAGTAGCCGAAAGATTTGGTTTACATATAGCCATTGATGCGATGTCTATCATTTCTAAAAAGATACCCGGCAGCAAATTATTTATCTATGGAGGCTACAATACATCTTATGGAAAATCTTTAATTGAAAAGATTAAAACTCTTCAGATGGAGGAAAGCATTATTTTAAATGGCATTATTAGCAGAGATAAAATACCCGATTTACTTTATAATTCCGATATTGGTTTGGTACCTTATCTTAGAAATGATTATATGAATCTAGCTTTACCAACTAAAGCTTTCGAATATATTGCTACGGGTCTTCCAGTCGTATCTTCACTGCTTGACGATCTCTCAAAAACTTTTTCACAAGACAGCATTAGTTATATTAGAGAAAATGACCCGCAACAGCTTGCCGAAAAAGTAATTGAACTTTGTTCCAATCCGGATAAAAGGATGAACCAAGCATTAAATGCTTATGACGAAATGAAATTAATTTCTGGTAGGGTTATGGCTGATCGTTATGTTTCCCTTGTTGACAGTTTAAGTAAACATTTCTCAGATAAATAAAATTTAAAACCTAAATAATCTAACTTCCTAAAGATTAGCAATAACCATCAATCATTTCGATTAACTCTTTCCTTTCATTTTTAATATCCATTGGTAATAAAATTTTTAAAATAGGAAGAACATAATTGTACGAATCTGAATAGGTACTCTCCAATTTTTCTTTCATGTATTAAGCTGACTTTATGCTACTATAAATGTTAGCACCAGCTAACATTTATAACTAGAGTAAATAAAAAAGCAATATGATTTTATGAAAAAAATATCTGTCTATTTGGTAATAATTAATTTTAGACAACTATTGTTAAATTGGCAGCCGGTTGAAAACATATTAACAAGGTCACCATCTTAAGACATATTTTAAAATACGTATCATTTTATTCTCTGAAATGAAAAAATGATTTTCTTCATTGTGCAAAATCAGAATAATTTTATGAGAAGAAAAACTAATATAAAAATGGTATGGTTTTGGAGAGTAATTTTATTGAAATCTCTTAATCACAATTAGCTTTTGTCTTAATAGGCTTTTTAAGAAATATGAAATCGTTAAATCAACATTAAATATAATTCTAATAAATATTATTTAATCAAATTGGTTAAGATTCAAAGCAAAAATTATTATGCTAAAATATTCAAATTTCATTAATGCATTTTTACCCATTATCTCAATTTCATATAGCATTATCTAATAATATTTTTTAAGATTGATTTTTCTATTATGAATGACAATCCCGATAAACATAAAAAAAATATTTCCAACTTCTTTTCTAATAGAAGCAATTATTGGGTTAAGCTTTATGGCGATGAAAACAATTCATATAATTTTACAAAGTACGAATTAGCTTCAAGGAAAAAAATAGTTCTTAAACTACTAGAATCTATATCCGATATTAATAAAATTAAAGTTTTGGATATTGGATGTGGAATTGGAAATTACCTCGAAGAACTGTTACAACGAGGATATTCAGTAACCGGAGTTGATGTATCTGTCAATATGCTGCAAATAAGTAGAGACCGTCTTCAAAAATATCTTAGCTATCCTCCTCTAAGCCTATCAGATGTTGAAAAACTACCATTTAATAATAATGAATTTGATATAATACTTTGTATTGGGGTTTTGGAATATCTAAAAACTGATGACAAAGCTATAGCCGAAATCAGTCGGGTATTAAAACCTGGCGGAAGACTTTTCGTGTCACTGCCTAATATAATAAGTATTAAAAATTTTCTCGATCCATACTATTTTTTCAGCAGAGGATCTAAATTTATTTTCCGCAAAATATTCAGGATAAAATCGATAAAAAAAACAAATATCGAATTAAAGGATATTGCTTTAAATAGTGAATTTATAAATAGAAGATTCTTTCTTCGGCAGTTAAATCCAATACTCACTAAAAATAATTTATCAACCATCAATACGTTTTGTGTTTCTTTTGGACCGCCAAGATTTTGGCTAAAAGATTATCTTTCTCTAAAAACTAATATTAAGCTAAGCGATTTTATGGTTGCGACAAGTAATATTAAAATATTTTCATTCATAAAGTATTTAGCAAATAGATGGGTTATATGCGTAAAAAAAACTTTTTAAGTAATATTTATTTTTTTTATATCCAATAGAAATATTATG
>Ga0172375_10001210_pt1 | contig 41555 bp, 34 predicted proteins | sample LakKiv1m_FD_114537 | JGI IMG/M metagenome (GOLD analysis project Ga0172375, IMG submission 114537) | Freshwater microbial communities from Kabuno Bay, South-Kivu, Congo - kab_092012_11.1m | ecosystem: Environmental > Aquatic > Freshwater > Lake | place: Democratic Republic of the Congo... | reverse complement strand
TGAAATATTCGACATGCTCGTACATCCGCTGGAAGCTCAGGGAATCCTCGATCGTCAGATTGAGGTTCTTGGGCGGCAGGATGAAGATGCCGTCCTTCCTGCGGTTCAGGTCCCATCTTCCTCCCGAACCGATATGGTCAGAAAGGGAACGATAGTTGCCGTAAGGAAAGATCGCGACATTGGTGATGTTCGAGTTCTTGCAGTTGGAAAGCGTGAAGTCGATCAGCCGGTATTTCGCCCCGAATGGCAATGCTCCCGGCATTCTGTGCCGGGTCAGCTTGTTGAAGCTGCCGGTGTTGGAAGCATCGCAGACCAAAAACAGATTAGCCATTAGTCTCACCGAGCCTCTTGAGATTGCCTTCGTCTAGCAAGGTAATCCCCCCCGGTGTCAACCGGTAGTTTTCGGGGACCACGGTGTTCTTGTTCACGACGAGGTTCTTGATTCTGGCGCCTTTGCCGATTCTCACTCCCGGCAAAACGACGCAGTCTTCGACGATGGCTCCTGATTCGACTATCGTCTCGTAGCCGAGCGAGGAATGGATGACGCTGCCGCTGATGACGGACCCGTCGGCGATCACCGAATTGGCGACCTTCGCCCCCTGGAGACAGATATGCGGCGGCAGGTTGAGGGATTTGGAATAGACCGGAAGGTTCTTGGAAAGATTCAACGTCAGGAAGTCGCGGTCGTCGAGCATGTCCATGTTGGCCCGGTAAAGCGAATCGATCGTGCCCACATCCTTCCAGTAACCTTCGAACATGTAGGCGGTCACATGCCGTTTCATCCGGATGCATTTCGGAATGATGTTCTTTCCGAAATCCACTTCTTCATCCATGGCCGCTCCGGAAAGCACGGTTTCCAAGACATCGGTGTTGAAAAGGTAGATGCCCATCGAAGCGATGTTCGTTTTCGGACGGACCGGTTTTTCTTCGAAACCGACGGCATATCCGGAGTCGTCGAGTTCGAGGATTCCGAACCGGTTGGCCTCGGACTCCGACACCCTGGTCGCGGCGATGGTGATCTCGGCGTTATGGGTCAGATGGTGTTCGAAAAGTCTTTGGTAATCCATCTTGTACACCTGGTCGCCGGAAAGGATCAGCACATATTCGGCCTCGTATTCCTTGACGAAACGGAAATATTGCCTGATCGCATGGGCGGTACCCTTTTGCCAGATGACACCGCCGTTCCTGGCGAAAGGCGTCAGGAAATTGATACCGCCGTCGGTGACGTCAAGATCCCAGGACGTCCCCGAACCGATATAGTTCATCAGGTCGTAGGGCTCATACTGGGTGACGACGCCCACGACATCGATGTTGCTGTTGGCGAGATTCGAAAGCGTGAAGTCGATCAGCCGGTATTTCGCACCGAAAGACACGGCCGGCTTGGCGGTGTCCTTGGTTATCTCATGGAGTCTCGATCCGGTCCCGCCGACCAGGATCATCGCGATCAGGGTCTTTTTCATGGATTCTGACTTCCTCTCGCGCTTCCTGACAGATCCTGCCGGGATACATAGCGGAAGATGGAAACAGACAGCGGAGCCACCTTGATCTCGATCGAATATGGGAAGTTGTGGTTGCTTTCGCGAAACGAGACCACCGGCAGACCGTTAAAGACATTCGAGCCGCCATAGATCTCCTTGTCGCTGTTCAGGATCTCCTCGTAACGGCCTTCGGAAGGCACACCGATCCTGTATGTCTCGTAGGCCAAAGGCGTCATGTTCAATACGACGACGCAGAAATCGTTGGGATCGAGGGCGTAACGCAAGAAGGCGAAGACCGATTGATTGTAGTTGGACTGGTCGATCCAGCGGAAGCCCCGCGGATCGTGGTCAAGTTCATAGAGGGGCTTGTGATGGTTGTAGACCTGGATGAGATCCCTCACGAACCGGTTGGCCCGTTCGTGCAGGGGATACTCCAAAAGGAACCAATCCAGTTCCTCCTTGTCTTTCCATTCATGCATCTGTGCGAATTCGCCGCCCATGAACAGGAGTTTCTTTCCCGGATGGGTGAACTGGAGTCCGAGCAGCGTCCGGTAGTTGGCGAATTTCTGCCAGTAATCGCCAGGCATTTTCGAGACCAGGGACTTTTTCCCATGGACGACCTCGTCGTGCGACAACGGCAGGATGAAACGTTCGGAATAGGCATAGACCATGCCGAACGTGATCAGGTCGTGATGGAATTTCCGGTAGATGGGATCCTTCTCGAAATAGCGCAGGGTATCGTTCATCCAGCCCATGTTCCATTTGTAGTCGAATCCGACGCCACCATCGAGGACCGAAGTGGTCAACTTCGGGAAAGTCGTCGAATCTTCGGCGAAAAGCAGAACCGAGTGGTCCAGCTCCTTGATGGCGTAAGAAAGGTTGCGCAAGAACTCGACGGCCGGATAGTTGGTTCCGATCGCCGAATTGCCAAGATAATAGAGGATATTCGAAACGGCATCGATCCGGAAGCCGTCGACATGGAAATATCGCATCCAGAAACAGGCGTTGGAGATTAAAAAACTCTTGGTCACGCCCTTGCCAAGGTCGAGATTGACAGTTCCCCAGACGACATTTTCGCGGATGCTGAAGTCCTGGTATTCATAAAGGGGTTCACCATCGAACATGTAAAGGCCGTGGGCATCCTTGCAGATATGCCCCGGCACCCAGTCCATGATGACGCCGATATTCTCCTTGTGACACATGTCGATGAAATACATCAGGTCCTTGGGGACACCATACCTTGAGGTGGCGCTGTAGTATCCCGTGCCCTGGTATCCCCAGGACTCGTCGAGCGGATGCTCGACCAAGGGCATGATCTCGATATGGCTGAACCCATGCGCCTTCACATAGGGGATCAGGAAATTGACCAGTTCGTTGTATTTGTGGAAGGATCCGTCCGGTTTGGTCATCCACGAACCCAGATGCACCTCATAGATCGACATTTTGCCCATATAGGGGTTCTTCGACCGGCGCGAGGCGATATAGTCGGCATCGTTCCAAACGTAGCCTTCGAGGTCGTAGACTTTCGAAGAGGTCTCCGGACGGTTGTCGGAGAAATAGGCATAGGGGTCGGCTTTGAAGATGGTCTGGCCATAGCTGGTGACGATACAGAATTTGTACCTTGTCCATTCGCCGATCCCGGGTACATAAAGGGAAAAGACTCCGGAAGGATCGACTCTTTCCAAGACATGAGTACGGGAATCCCAATAGTTGAAGTCGCCAACCACGGAAACGATCTTGGCGTGCGGGGCGAAAACGGTGAACCTGACTCCTTGAGTCTGGTTCGCCTCATCCTTCACGAGATGCGAGCCGAAGTGCCGGTAGGCTTCCTTGAGCTTGCCTTCGTTGAAGAGGAACATATCGAGTTCCGAAAGACGATATTCCATTTCATTCGCTCCCTTCGATGGTACTCTTGATCAATCCGTATCCATATCCCTTGCGTTCGAGCGCCTGGATCAGTTTCAGCCTGAGTTTTTCTCCGGTCAGGCCCTGGCGGCGATATCTTTTATCCAGGGCGGCGTAATCCTTCTTGATGATGCCGGTTTCGTCGATCAGTTCCAGGAAGTCCTTGCTGCGGCCGTTGACGTAGTTTTCGACGGCGGCGAAGCTGTAGCCTTTGGTATAGAGATGCCTTTTCATCTCTCGTTCGGCGCTTCTCAAGGATGTCTTTTTCAGCTTGGGAAGCTTCTTGTCGAAAAGATGCTGGAGGTTGTCCTCGATCTCCCCTTGATCTGCGTTTTCGAGCAAGGCTTTCACCAGTTCGGCGGAGAAGCCCCTGGTAAGCAGTTCGAACCTGAGTTTCTCCGGGCCTTCACGCTTGGCGTGAAAGGCGAGGTCGAACAAGGAGTCAAGGCGGGTTCCTTCCTCTGGCAAACCGAGTTTCCTCAGTTTGGCGATGATTTTCAACTGGGTGTCCCAATCGGCTCCGCTTGCTTCCAAATAGGCGAAAATCTCCTTGTCGGAATGGAGCTTGCCGAGGGCGAAACGTTTGGCTTTCTGGGTGATATTGTCAAGCAGGGCATCCTCCGTGAACCGGTTAAAAAGCTCCGGGGTCAATTCCTTATCCCGTACCAGCCGATACTCGACGACAAGATCCTCGGAAACGGTGTTGGATATTTCCTTGCCGGTTTCCAAAAGGAATGTCACTTCATACAGTTTTTTCTTTGCCTTGAGGCTTTTCACTCTGGGCATGCTTGAGAAACACCTCTTCCCTCGGGGACCATTCCCCGTGGATTTCCGAAGCCGGAGTCACGTAGACGAAAGCCTTCGGGTCGGACATGGTGATGATGTTCCTGACATAATGGTATTCATTGTTTTGGATGACCATGATCAGCATGGTCTTGCCAATTTTCGTGTAGCCGCCGTAAATCGGGATTTCGGTCATGCCCCTGCTGAAGCCGGAAAAGATGGCGGCCTTGACTTCGGTTGGCTTCTCCGTGATCACGTGGACGGCCTTTTTCGACTGGAGACCAAGCAAGAAAGAATCCGCGACCTTGCCGGATAAAAACACGATGACAAGGGCATACAAAGCGTCGACGAAACCGATAGCCAGTCCCTGTGGCGACGTGAGTGCTCCGAGAAGAATGACCGACGAATCGATGATGTAGACGGAAACCGCCAAGGACAAAGTGGTGTATTTCTTGACGATCTTGATCGGGATATCGGTCCCGCCGGTAGTGCCTCCGTAATGGATCACGATCGCGAAACCGACGCCGATCAGGCCGCCCGAATAAAGGGCGACCAGCAGCATGTCGTCCGGACCGAAGGTCGGATTCGGAACGACGAGTTCGAATAACGCCAGGAAAAGCGGAAACAAAAGGGATCCGTAGATGCTGCGGAGAAATTCCCTTTTGCCCAGGAACAATAACGCCAGCAAAAGGAAAACCAGATTGAAGAAAAGGGCGTAGACAGAGATCGGAATCACGGTGAAGGCCCGATGCAGCACCATCGAGATGCCGGTCACCCCGCCGGTGACGATACCCGCGGGGATGACAAAAAAATAGAAGGCCACAGCCATGATGAACACGCCGAACGTAAGGAAAAAATACTGTTCCAGGCGGCTTATGAGCCGCATCGGTCTGTTCTTCATCGCTAAAGCCTCCTATAGGATCATTTCTTCATATGCAAAAGGTAACTGTGGATGAATCTGTCCAGATCACCATCCATCACCTTCTGGATCGCGGCTGTCTCTTCCTCTGTCCGGTGATCCTTCACCATGGAATAGGGATGGAAGACATAGGACCGGATCTGACTGCCGAAGGCATTGGACACGTTGGCGGTGGACAAGCCATCCAGTTCTTGTTGTTTCTTTTCGAGTTCCAGTTGATAGAGTTTGCCCTTCAAAACCCGCATGGCGGTTTCACGGTTCTGGATCTGGCTTCTCTCATTCTGGCAGGTGACGACGATCTTGGTCGGAATATGGGTGATCCTGACAGCCGAATCGGTCGTGTTGACGCCTTGACCGCCGTTGCCGCTGGAACGGTAGGTGTCGATCCTGAGGTCCTGATCGTCGATCACGACATCGATCGATTCGTCGAGTTCGGGCACGACCGTTACCGAAGCGAAGGAGGTGTGTCTTCTTCCGGAGGCGTCGAAAGGTGAGATCCGGACCAACCGGTGGACTCCCGATTCCGCCTTCAGATAACCATAGGCATTGGGACCGGTTACCAGAACGGTCGCCGATTTCAGCCCGGCTTCCTCACCGTCCTGATAATCGAGAACGCTCACCTTGTAGCCGGACTGTTCCGCATAGCGGGTATACATCCGGAAAAGCATCTGGGCCCAGTCCTGGGACTCGGTGCCGCCGGCTCCCGGATGGAATTCGAGGACGGCGTTCAGTTTGTCATAGGGTTTGTCCAAAAGCAGACTGATGGTCAGGTTCTCCGTCTTGGTTTCGAATTCATGGATCAGCTTGTCGGCTTCCGTGAGGTCGATATCCTCGCCGGCGGCTAAAAGCTCATACGTTACCTGGATGGTTTCCAGGATGTTTTTCAGTTCCAGGTACTGGTCGACGACCGCCTTGATCGCGTTTTGTTCCCGGATGACGGCCTGGGCCGCCTTGGAGTCAGACCAAAAATCGGGCGAAAGCGTCTTTTCTCCCAGCTTTTTCAATTCCTCGTTGCGTTTTTCGAGACCGACGGTTCCCGTCAGGGTCTCGAAACTGTCTTCGAGTTCGCTAAGTTTTGTCCTCAGTTCCAATTGGTTCATTGTTTCACCCTTATCGTATCTATGCGTTGCGGCCGTGGCAATACTTGTATTTTTTTCCAGAGCCGCAGGGGCAGGGATCGTTGCGGCCGACTTTCTGGTTGACCTTGACCGGTTGTTTCTTGCGGTTCTCGTCTTCTTTTCCCGAAGTGGTGACGGTGGGTTTGGCCACCTGGACACGTTCGGTGTTCTGCCTGACCTGGGCTTTGAGCACGAAGCGGGTCACATCGTCCTGGATGCCTTCGACCATGGCTTCGAACATCTGGAAACCCATGTCCTGGTACTCGCGGAAGGGGTTGATCTGTCCATAGCTCTGCAAGGTGACGCTTTGACGCAGTTCGCTCATGGCGTCGATATGCTGGACCCAGAAGGTGTCGACCACCCGCAAGGTGACGGCTTTCAGGAAGTCGTTGTAGATCTTGTCGCCGGCCAAGGCTTTCTTGTCGGCGACTTCCTTATGGAAAAGATCCATGACATAACCGGTCACATCCGTTTCGGTCTCCAACACCTTGGGATCGACCACATCTTTCTGGAAATACTTGTTGAGATTACTGTAAAGTTCCTGTTTGTCTTCGCGATGGGCGTTGACGGTCCTTGTCAGGGATGTCTCGATCATCTTGTTGACAAGATCCTCGATGGAATCAAGGAACAAGACGTCGGTACGTTGCTGGTAGATGATCTCCCTTTGCCTCCGCAAGACCTCATCATACTGAAGAACGGTTTTCCGGCGGTCGAAGTTGTTGCCTTCGATCTGGGACTGCGCCCTTTGGACCAATTTGGAGAACATGCCGTAATCAAGCGGTTCTTCCAAACCTGTGCCCTTCTGGACGGTGATCATCGAGATCATGCGTTTGAAACGGTCGCCGCCGAAACGGCGCAGCAAGTCATCATCGGCGGACAGGAAAAAGCGGGAATAACCAGGATCGCCCTGGCGGCCGCTACGTCCACGCAACTGATTGTCGATACGTCTGGATTCATGGCGTTCGGTGCCGATTACGGCGAGACCGCCGAGTTCGGTGACCCCCGGTCCCAGCTTGATGTCGGTTCCGCGACCGGCCATGTTGGTCGCGATCGTGACCTGGCCCAGCAAACCGGCCTTGGCGACGATCTCGGCTTCGCGTTCGTGCTGCTTGGCGTTCAGGACATCATGCCTGATGCCTTTGCGTTTCAAAAGACTGGATAGCAATTCCGAACTTTCGATCGAAATCGTGCCGACCAGGATCGGCTGACCGAGTTTGTGGCGCCTTTCGATTTCATCGGCTAACGCCTTGTACTTCGCTTGCATGGTGGCGAAGATCAAATCGTTGTCGTCGATCCTGATGACCGGTTCGTTGGTCGGAATATCGACGACATACATGTTGTAGATGTTCCGGAATTCCTCTTCTTCGGTCTTGGCGGTACCGGTCATGCCGGACAATTTCTTGTACATGCGGAAGAAGTTCTGGAAAGTGATCGTGGCGAGCACGGTGGTCTCTTTCTTGATTTCGACGGCTTCCTTGGCTTCCAAGGCCTGATGCAGGCCTTCGGAGAACTGACGTCCGTGCATGAGTCTGCCGGTGAAGGGGTCGACGATGATGACTTTGCCGTCCTGGACGACATAGTCGACATCCTTCGCCATGATGAAGTTGGCCCTAAGGGCATTGTTGATGTGATGCAGAAGCGTGACGTTGGCGACGTCATAGAGATTCTCCAGATTGAAATAATCCTCGGCCTTCTTCATGCCGGCTTCGGTCAGACTGATCGTCTTCTCCTTGATGTCGATCTGGAAATCCTCTTCCGCTTTCAGACGGATCGCGAAATAGTTGGCGTTCTGGTAGAGTTCCGCCGTATTCCTTTCGCCACCGGAAATGATGAGCGGGGTCCTCGCCTCATCGACCAGGATCGAGTCGACCTCATCGATGATGGCGAAGTTCAGGGGGCGCAGGACGATGGCTTCCTTGTAGATGACCATATGGTCCCTCAGATAGTCGAAGCCGAGTTCGTTGTTCGTCGAATAGACGATGTCGCATCGGTAGACTTCGCGCTTCTGTTCCGCGGTGATGTCGCGGATGTTGAGGCCGACGGTGAGACCCAGGAAGCGGAACAGGTCACCGATCTCGCCGTTGGCTTCACGGCCGGCCAGATATTCGTTGACCGTGACGATATGGACGCCTTCGCCGGGGATGGCGTTCAGATAGGCGGGCATGACGGCGGTCAAGGTTTTGCCTTCACCGGTCTTCATCTCCGCGATGTTGCCTTCGTGGATGACGATGGCGCCCATGACCTGAACCTTGAACGGGGTCATGCCGGTTACACGGGTCGAGGCTTCCCTGACGGTGGCGAAGGCCTCGACAAGCAATGAATCCAGGGTTTCGCCGTTATGGAAACGGGCGCGGAATGCTTCGGTTTTCGCTTGCAGTTCTGCGTCTGAAAGCGCCTTGTACTGGTCTGCCAGGGCTAAAACCTTATCGGCAGTTTTTTCCAGTCTTTTCAATGTTCTTCGGTTGGAATCGAATATTTTCAACAAAGCAGTTCACCTCTTCACTTACATCCCTAATCATACCACAAAACATGGGTGGCATACAACTGATTTGTTATGGGCGGGATAAAAAAAGTGACCTGTTAAGGTCACTTGAATTGGCTCAATAGGTTTCGATAAGTCCGTATTTTCCGTCGTCCCGGAGATAGAGCACGCAGACTTCCTTGTCCTCGTTCTGGTAAATGAAGAAATCATGACCGAGCAGTTCCATCTGGGTGATGGCTTCATCCAGGGAGAGGATGTCGAGCTGGATGCGTTTGCGCTTGATCGGGGAAATCAGTTCTTTTTCGAGTTGCTCGATGTCCAGATCGTCGTTTTTGAACGCCTCCTTCAAACCGACTTTTTCCTGCAGGCTCCGGTTCATCTTGTGCTTGTTCTTGCGGATCTGGGCTTCGAGTTTGTCTACCGCCTTGTCGATTGCGGCGTAGAGATCCTTGTCCTCGACTTCGGCTCTGATTGTGATGAATTTGATGGGTATGGTTATTTCAACCTTTGCCAAATCCTTGTAGATCTTGCAGACTGCGAATGCTTCGAGTTCCTCTGAAAACACCTTTTCCACTTTGGCGAGCTTTTTTTCGAAATACTGACGGATCGCATCGGTAATCTCGAACCCGCTTTTGCCTCTAACATCGAGTTTCATAATCATCACTCCTTTTTATGGTGGATCCGATTTCATTATATCACCAAGCGAAAACGATGTAAACCGATGCACATGATTTTTACCAACATTAGAAAAGACTCCTGCAGCGTTCAAGATCATGGCGACCGGGGGAAAAGAAAACCGTCTGTCGGTAATCCTCGAGCATCGGGATCCAGAAGTCGATCCAGGCCAGTTCCGCCGCATCCAGAAACAAGAACAAGGATGTTTCACTCTGTTGTGAAACCGCCAGTTTAAGGGGTTTTTCAATCATCAGCTCCAAGATACGCATTTGCTTCGGATCAGGATAGTCCGCATCTGAAAAGTAACAATAGTAAAGTAATCCTCCCTGATAGGGAACGGTTTCGATATCCAAATCCGTTTCCCGCAACCTCCGGCAATCCGGGCACAGGGGAGGTGGTTTGAACAGGGTGGAGAAAGTGAGCTCGTTCGTGAAAAACCGGCTGCAGATCCGGCACTTCATCCCTGGCTTTTCCGGAGGCGGTTCATCATCCTGATCTCCTTTTTCGCCCGGATCATGGCCGGGGACATGTACTCCGAGAACATGACGACTTCACCGGAGGGATATTCACGGAACCGCCCCACCCGGCCAGCGATCTGGACCAGGACGGCTTTGGAGAACACCCTGTCTTCCGCCAGGATCACGGCGGCCTGGAGATTACGGAAAGTGACGCCCCGCTCAAGGATCGTCGTTGCCACCAGAAACAATATATCGCCCTTGCGGAAACGGGAAAGCACATGTTCCTTGTCCTCGGTCCGGCTGGTCAGAATCCCCGCCTGGAAGCCCTTGCCGACAAGTATGTTGTAGACAATATCGGCCAGCGGGATTGAGGGCACGAACAAAAAGGCCTGCAGTCCGGATGTGGTCCAGCGGCTGAAACGAGCAAGGACAATATCCGGGAGCTGCTGGTTGTGAAGTTGTTTTTCGAGTCCCTCGACCTGAACGAATTCCGGTTCGTCGAGCTTTTTACCATGAAAGCGCGATGCCAGTTTCCAAAGCGGCAGAAAGGGGTTTTCCCCTTCCTCGAGGGTCGCCGACATCTTGATCAGAATCCCGTCTTCCTTCAGCGCCTTGAAGACCAATCTTTTCAACAGCGGGCTTGCGGCATAAGGAAAGGCGTCGGCCTCGTCCAGGATCAGCAGGTCGAATTCCTGGTAGAAGTTGATCAGTTGATGGGTGGTGAGAACCAGGATGTCGGCATCCCGGTCGTCCTTCTTTCCTTGATGCATGACCTTGACCACGGAAGCGGGGAACATGGTTTGGAACCGTTCACCGAGTTCTACGACGACCTGCCGTCTCGGAATGGCGAAAGCAACGTGCATACCGGTATTAAGCGCCTCTTGGATCGCCTGAGCGGCGATTTCCGTCTTGCCGGCGCCGCAGACCGCCTGCAACAAGCCGCTTCTTCCCGTCCTGACCAGCTCGGCAAGAAACCTGCTCGAGACCTGTTGCTTGTCGGTCAGGGGACTATGAAAGACGACGACATGGTTCTTCGGTTTCAGAACGCGTTCCCGTCTGGTGAGGATATCCACGTCCGAAGCCAGGCACTCCCGGCAGATCCGGCGACCATGGAAATCCGTCCTTATCGCTTCTGAAAGGCAACGTTGGCAGCGGTCGGTACCGACCGCTTTAATGATCGGGCCCGAAAGCTCCTTGCTATTGAGATATTCGCGCAAAAAAACCACCCTTATGAAGATTACGCCTCCAAGGGTGGCTTTGCTTCAAATCACGAAATTGACCAGCTTGTTTTTGACGACGATGACCTTGCGGACGGTAACTCCTTCCAGCAGACCTTCGATCTTGGGAAGGCTTTTGGCCATCCTTTCCATCGTCTTGTCATCCAGATCGGTCCTGACGGTCATCTTGTCGCGGACCTTGCCGTTGATGTTGACGACGACCTCGACGGTATCCGTCGCCAGTTTGGCCTCGTCGTATTCGGGCCAGGGCGCGAACACGAGTCCCTCCTTGTGTCCGAGCAGGGAATAGAGCTCCTCCGTCATGTGCGGGGCGAAAGGATAGGTGAGCTTCAACAGGGTCTCCATTTCGGCCCTGGTCACCAGATCCTTCTGCGTGAATTCGTTCGTCAGCGTCATCAGCTTGGCGATCGCGGTATTGAATTTCATGTTTTCGATATCTTCGGAAACGCCCTTCGTCGTCTTGTGGACGGAAGCTTCCGATTCCTCGGAATAGAAGTCCTCGGGAACAAGTTTGTTCTGGAGCCTCCAGATCTTGTCCAGGAACCTCCTGACGCCCTTGACGCCGTTTTCGTTCCAGGGAGTCGGCATCTCGTAGTCGCCGATGAAGAGGATGTAGGTTCTCAAGGTGTCGGCACCGTATTCGTTGATGATGTCCATCGGATTGATGACGTTGCCTTTGGACTTGGACATCTTTTCGTTGTCCTCGCCGAGGATCAGACCTTGGGCCGTCCTTTTCTTGTATGGTTCCTGATGCAATACGGAGCCGATGTCATAGAGGAACTGGTTCCAGAACCGGGAATAGATCAAATGCCTGGTGACATGTTCCATGCCCCCGTTGTACCAGTCGACCTGACCCCAGTAGGCCAGTTTGTCGAGGCCGGCCAGGACCTTGTCGTTATGGGGATCGGTATAGCGCAGGAAATACCAGCTTGATCCGGCCCATTGGGGCATCGTGTCGGTTTCCCTCCGGGCCGGTCCACCGCATTTTGGACAGGTGCATTTCACGAAATCCTCGACGTTGGCCAAGGGGCTTTCGCCGGTATCGGTCGGAATGAACTTGTCGAGGTAGGGCAATTTTACGGGCAGATCCTCAAAGGAAACGGGAACCACTCCGCATTTGTCGCAATAGATGACCGGAATCGGTTCGCCCCAATAACGTTGGCGGTTGAAGGCCCAGTCCTTCATTTTGAATTGCATCGCCTTTTCGCCTAATCCATGCGCTTCCAAATAAGCGATGATCTTCTTTTTGGCCTCTGCTACCGAAAGGTCGTTGATGATGCCGCTGTTGACCAGGATTCCGGTCTCGGTATCGGTAAAGGCCGCTTGGGAAAGATCGCCGCCCTTGATGACCTCGACGATCTTCTGGTTGAAGATATGGGCGAACTCGTAGTCCCGTTCGTCATGGCCGGGAACGGCCATGATCGCTCCGGTACCGTAGGTGATCATCACATAGTCGGCGATGAAGATCGGCATCGGACTGTCGGTGAGCGGATTGATGGCCTCCAGGCCTTCGATCATGACTCCGGTCTTCTCCTTGACCAGCTGGACGCGTTCGAACTCGGTCTTGAGCTTGGTCTTGTCGATATAGGCCTGGATGGCTTCCATGTTCTTGATCCGGTCATGGTACTCGCCGATGATATGGTGTTCGGGAGCGATGACCATGAAGGTCGCTCCGTAGATCGTATCGGGTCTGGTGGTGAAGACCTTGAGTTTTTCCTTTGTGCCCTTGATCGGGAAATAGATGTAGGCGCCTTCCGAGCGGCCGATCCACTTCTCCTGTTCGGTTCTGATCCTTGATGATGATTCAAGTTCATCGAGGCCTTCCAGGAGCTTGTTCGCGTAGGCGGTGATCTTCAGGAACCAGACGTCCTTTTCCATCTGTACGACCTCGTTGCCGCAGCGGTCGCAGGTTCCTCCCTGGGATTCCTCATTGGACAGCACGACCTTGCAGTCGGGACAGAAATTGACATAGGTCTTGCTTTTGTAGACAAGGCCCTTCTCATACATTTTCAGGAAGATCCACTGGGTGAATCGGTAGTATTCGGGATCGGTCGTGTCGACGATCCGGCTGAAATCAAACGAAAAGCCGGCTGCCTTGAGCTGGGTCTGGAAGATTTTGATGTTCTCGTCTGTGACGAGGCGCGGATGGATCTGATGCTTGATCGCATAGTTTTCGGTCGGAAGACCGAAAGCGTCGAAACCGATCGGAAACAAGACGTTGAAACCTTCCATCCGTCTCTTCCTCGAAATCGCCTCCAGCGACATGTAGGCGCGGATATGGCCGACATGCATCCCCTGTCCGGAAGGATAGGGAAACTCGACGAGATTGTAGTACTTGGGCCGGGGATCGAAATCGACGGCTTCGAAGCATTTGGCCTCATACCAGCGTTTCTGCCATTTCGCCTCGATCTCCTGGTGATCGAATGTGGGTATGAATTCGCTCATGGTAAAACCTCCTTGAAAATAAAAAGACCGCCCATAAAAGGACGATCGTATCGCGGTACCACCTTTGTTCCGGATAATCCGGCACTCTTGTCCCTAACGCGGAAAACGTAGCGGGCTCCCGAGTTTCGCCCGCTCTGCTCCAAAGACGAGTTCGTATCCTCAAGGCCCCGGTTCGCACCAGACACCGGGTCTCTGCCAGTCTTTCGGACATTACTGCTTCTTCTTCATAGCATTTTACAATATCATATCACTTATATGAGGCAATTGCAAGGCCCTCAAGGCAAGAAATCAATCATCTTCGTCGGAATCGGAGTCTTCCGGGGCTGAATCATCGTCATCGGTCGCTTCCGGTTCCTCGTCTTTCACCGTATATTCGGCATTGACAGTGCCTCCGCCCTGTTGTTCCTGCAAGTGGAGCATCGTCTGATAGTACAGTTCCCGCTGCAAAAGGAAGATCGAACGGTAGCCGACCAGCATCAACAGGAAGAAGACGAACTCCGGCAGATTGAGAAGATTGTAGAAAGTCATCAGGATCGCGATCGGCGTGATCGCGAAAACGACCAGCTTGTAGATGGTTCCATAACGGATGTAGTGCCTGAGCCTGACGAAGGGAATCGTGGATACCAGCGATATGAACACGAGCAGCAACAAATTCCCTAGAAAGTTGAGGATGATGCTTCCGACCATGATCATGGTCCCCACGGAAGCGAAATACCCGTCAAAAGTCGCGGAATCCGGCAACTGGGAGATCGCATTCAAGGTCGAGAAATGCTTCCCGGAGATGTAGAACATCATGTTGCCGCCCTGGATCACGATCGCGACGTCCCCCATCTGGGAGGTGACATCGTTTACCGATCCGGAAGCGTCCAGGAAAAACAGTTGGTATCCATAAAGATGATACATGTCGGTATTGACATGCTGGGAGCCGTCGCAGACGACGCTCCCGGATACGATCTCGCAGCCGGTAGTTTCCGAAGTGATTTCCGAATTACCCTGATATCCGGCATAGAAAACAATGCCGCCGATCGTCATGAAAAGCGTCAGGATGAAAAGATAAAAAAAAGCGAACCAGGCCGATTTGTTGCGGTATTTGATCAATGCCCGGGGTTGAAACAGACTGTCTTTGGCTATGTTGTACATTTGCTTATCACCCAACTCATTACATTATATCATATTTTCCCGGAATCGACCAAGATAATTGATTTCCGATATGGTATAATGAACCCGGTGGTATGATGGACTTAATCGACAAAACCAGACCCTATTATACGGTCAACGACTTCTATCGGGACAAATTCGGCACCAAAGTCTTCAAGGTTCCCCTGAACGGCGGCTTCACCTGTCCGAACCGGGACGGAACCCTGTCCAGTGAGGGCTGCCTCTTCTGTTCGGAAACCGGTTCGGGCGAATTCGCCGGGAAGGTCACGGATTCCCTGGCCCTCCAGTATCAGCGGACGAAAGCGATGATGAACGCCAAATGGCCCGCAGCGAAAACGATCGTCTACTTCCAGGCTTTCACGAACACCTACGCTCCCGTCACAAGACTGAAAGAACTGTTCGAGACGGCCCTGAAACTGGATCTAGACATCGTCGGCCTAGCGATCGCGACGAGACCCGATTGCCTTCCCGACGATGTCGTAGCATATCTTGCCGATCTCAACCGGAGGACTTTCCTCACGGTCGAAATCGGTCTCCAGACGATCCATGAACAGATCGCCTCAATCATCAACCGCCAACATGATCTTGGCACTTTCGCAGCCGCCGTCGCCAAACTGCGGAAACATGGCATCCATACCGTCGCGCACATCATCGACGGACTTCCGGGAGAGACCAGGGAAATGATGCTGGACACCATCAGATATCTCAACAAGACGGACATCCAGGGTGTGAAGATCCATATGCTCTATATCCTGAAGAACACGAGGATGGCGGACTATTTCCATAATTTTCCCTTCCCGATCCTTTCCAGGGACGAATACGTCGATATCGTCGCCAGGCAGATCGAACTGTTGCGTCCGGACATCGTCTTGCACCGCCTGACAGGCGATGCGCCAAGCTCGGAACTGCTCGAGCCCTTGTGGACCCAGAAGAAATTCGTCGTCACGAATGAAATCGACAAGCTCCTGCGTAAACAGAAATCCTTCCAGGGGGCAAAATATCAGAATGATCAACGTCAGTAAATGGAGTCATGGGTTTTTCCTGGAAAAGGACTATCGGAACAAGACCTTGGTGGACATGACGGCCGGCACCGGCCGGGACACCTTGTTCCTGGCAGCGATCGCTGCCAGGGTCATCGCCTTCGATATCCAGGCCGAAGCCATCGCGATCACGAAAAAGCTGCTCGAAGCTAACCGGATCGACAATGTGGATCTGATCCATGATGATCACCAGAATCTGGGCAGATACATCACCGGTGAAATCGCCGGCGCCATCTACAACCTCGGTTATCTCCCCGGAGGTGGGAAGACGATCCGCACCGGACCGTCTTCGACGATCAATTCCCTGAAGTCCCTTCTGGACAGGTTGGAAGCGGGCGGCATGGTGGTCATGGTGGTCTACCAGAAACACGACCAGACCGAAAGCATGCGCCTGTTGCATTTTTGTGAGGAATTGCCGAGCAGGACCTATGATGTCACCCGCTACAGCGTCCTCAACAAGGAACTGGCACCCTATATCATCAAGATCGACAAACAGGGCAAATGAAAAGAGTTCTCGCGAACTCTTTTTTCATTGTTGATGCAGGAACAGGTCCCATTTCTTCATTTTGAGAAACCTGGCGTACAGATTGAAAGGGAACATCAGGATCTTATGATTGAAGATGATGGCTTTCGAATCGCGGATCCGTCTTTCCTCCTGCAGGTTGTCATAGGTTTCCACCAGATACTGGTTGGCCTTGTCGTCCTTGTCAAGTTTATCATAGCTGCCGTCGATCAGTGTCAGCAAATGCTTTTTCTCTTCGTGTTTCAGTTCCTTGATCACGCTGTCCCGATATTCCTTCAGGACACCGTTGCCGTTGCCGTTCACTTTGGAGAGCAGATTGATCATCTTTCTCAGTTCGATGTCGAATTTGGACTGATATTTGAAGACATCCTTGTAGCTCGCCTTGAGCGATCTGACGATCAGGACGCTCGTGACGATGATGATGGCGGCGATGATCAGGATGGCGCCGACGATTTCGAGGACTTGGCCCAATACGGACAGGATCATCAGATATCACCCGCCTTCAGATAGGTTTGGAATTTCCGGACCAGGTCGAGTTTTTCCCAGGGCAGGTCAAGATCGGTGCGACCGAAGTGACCATAGGCGGCAGTCTGTCTGTAGATCGGTCTTTGGAGCTGGAAATAATCGATGATGGCCTTGGGACGGAAGTCGAAAGTCTTGGCGATTAGCACAGCCAATTCGTCATCGGACCGGACACCCGTACCGAACGAGTTGACGCCTATAGACGTGGGTTTGGCGATGCCGATGGCATAGGAAACCTGGATTTCAAGTTCGGATGCTAATCCGGCGGCGACCGCGTTTTTCGCCACATAGCGGCAGGCATAGGCGGCGCTTCGGTCCACTTTCGTGGGATCCTTGCCGGAAAAAGCGCCACCGCCGTGATGCACGGCGCCACCATAGGTGTCGACGATGATCTTTCGGCCGGTCAGTCCGGAATCGCCAAGCGGCCCGCCGATTACGAATCTGCCGGTCGGATTGACGAGGATTTCGGTATCATCGTCAAGATATTGATCGGGAATCACGTATTTGATGACCTGTTCGATCATGTCCTTGCGGATCTGGTCCTGATGGACTTTCGGTGAATGCTGGGTCGAAACCAGGATCTTGTCGAAGCGCTTCAGGGATCCATCGGGATTGAATTCGCCGGTAACCTGGGTCTTGCCGTCGGGACGGAGATAGGAAAGCAGTCCGTTTTTGCGGACTTCCGCCAGCCGGCGGGCGAGTTTGTTGGCGTAGACATGGGTGATGGGCATGAACTCGGGATTGCCGGCTATGGCGTAGCCGAACATCATGCCCTGGTCTCCGGCTCCCTGTTCATGGGACGCGCTTTCGTCAACGCCCATGGCGATATCCTGGGATTGGCTGTTGATTGAAACCAAAACCGCGAGATTTTCGGCATCGAAGCCGTATTTCCCCCGGTCGTATCCGATATCTTTGACCGTGTCCCTGACGATTTTCTGGATGTCGGCGTAGGTGCTGGTCGTAATCTCGCCCGCGACCAAAACAAGTCCCGTCGTGACGAGTGTCTCGACGGCGACGCGGGCGTCGGGATCATCGGTCAAAATCGCGTCCAGGATCGCGTCGCTGATCTGGTCGCAGATTTTGTCGGGATGTCCCTCGGTGACTGATTCGGAAGTGAAGAAACGATACATATTATAGACTCCTATTCTGGACTTAGCTTGTAGTAGATGGATTCGAAATCATCGCTGTACTTGACGAAGCGGTCGATGATCTGCGGATCGAAATAGGGATAGAATTCCAGTTGCAACAGATCCAGGGCCCGCGAATGCTTCAGTTCGCGTTTGTAGTTCCTGGGCTGGCGCAGGATGTCATACATCTCTGTGAGCAAGATGACCTGTGACTCGCGGTTGTTCTGGATGGTGTTCATTTCCTTGATGAAATCCTTGTCGGCGGTTTTCTCGAAATGGGCGCGGACGATGTCTTCGCCCTTCTTCTCGAGTTGCAGGCGTTTGATGATCACCGATCCGACGATGGTTTTCTCGCGGATCTTCCGGAAGTCCGCTTCGTCCAGGACTTCCTTGTCATCGTAGTCGGAGAGCGACAGGAAGTCGCGTTTGTCGATATGGATGGTGGAAAAATCGAAGATCTCCTTGCAGAGTTTGGGCGAGAAGCCCATGAAGTTTCCGAGTTTACCGGCCATTTCCGCGATTCTTTTCGCGGCCATGTCACGCATTTTCTCCTGATTCTCATCCACTCTTTGCTTGTAGACGCTGATGACATCGAAGACATCGGAGACGACGGCCTTGAAATCCTTCTCCATCGCGCGGCGCTTGTTCAGTTCCTCCTTACGCTTGTTGTTCATGTCCTCGGAGATCTTGGCGGTCGAATAGAGGGCGATCATGAATACCGCCAGAACGACGGTCCTCAGGATGATGTCGGTGATGATCGGACCTTTAAGATAGGCCCACAGGGTGGCGACGTTCTCCGCATGGTCGTAGACGGGATAGAGTACGGTCACATGGATGATCGTCATCGCCACGATCGAGACCTTGAAGATCAGTCCGAGCAGTTTCGGATCCTGATACAAGGCCAGGACGACCATGGAGAAATAAATCAGGGAATAACCGGCCTGGGTGATGCTGAAAAAACCTTCTTCAGCGTTGCCTCCGACCGTGATTTTCAGTTTGATGTAGACGGTGATCGCCATCAGGAGGATGTAGATGCCCGATACATATTCACCGAGTTGCTGCTTGTGCAGGGTTTTTGGATCCTGGAAGATGATCTTCCTGATGGTCTGGCTGGTGAAGAACATGACCAGGAAGATGACGAAGGTGACGATCAGGTTGATCTTGATGTTGGCGCCTTCGACACCGATCAGGGTGAAAAGCAGAAAGACGATGTTGGTGATCCAGAGGATGTTCCTGATCACCAGGTTCTTCCGGAACAGAACCGATGTCTCGTCGAGGATGTCGACTCCGGCTTCGAAACTGAAACGGGTTATGAAGAAGAGTTTGATCTTGTTGAGGAAGATGCTGAGTTTGTTCTTGCCTTCGACTTCGAACTGCTTTTGGTTCGCGCCGACTTTTTTTTCGTCAAACCGGTTCTTGAACGATGTGATGCGAAAGAAATCCACGAAACTGTCGAGACGAGTACGTTTCTTGACCGTCTTTTCCGGCGTAACTGAAGCCAGATATTCGTCGATTTTGACTTGGCTTTCCGGCTTTTCCGGTTTGTCGGAACGTTTCTTCTTGTTCGAATCGTTCTTGCGGAAAAACTCGTCAAGGGCTTTCTCCCGATTGTCCATCACATCACCCCCAATGCAAAGATATGTCTTATCAGAATAATTTCGGCTGTTCGATTATCGAGGGGTCTTTCCGGGCCTCGATCTCGTTTTCGATCTGCGCCACCCTCGTCGAGGCCGCCGCGGCGATCGCGCCGACGATGTCGTCAAGGAACGTATGGCAGGCGCCCTTGTTCTTCTTGCCAGCATCGTTAAGCTTGCTGACGATACCAGGTTTGTTCACATCGATGTCGCCAAAATTGGTCTTGCCGATGGTTCCATAAAGTCCGGCGAGTTCCAAACCGAAAAGTTCGTCGATGCCGAACATGCCAAGATCGGTTTCAAGAATCGACTGGATCGGTCCATGGAAGGCTTGTTCTTCCGTCAGACGGTCGATCTCGGCTCCAAGCTGTAGCAAATGGAAGACATCACGAAGGGAAAGGATCTTTTCCACCGACTCGAGGCATTCGTTGAAGGAGATGTCCGGTTTCCATTTCGACTGTTGCTTGAATGCGATTTCCGCGATCTGTTCCACGCTGACCCCGCGTTCATGAAGCTTTTCCACGTTCATCCGATACATTTCCTCACGCGAAAACAGGTTTCTTTGTCGGTTCATATAATCACCCCTAAAATAATCATACTAACTAATTATTATAACATATTATTTAAATGTGCTGCTATACTAATTGAAAATCTTGCCTTTTACCAAGAGATTCCGCCCCTGTCCGTTCATGAAATCGGCGATATCCATCGGCTTCTTGCCCTCGTACTGGACGCGTTTCAGGGAAACGACCCCTTTTCCGGCTTTCACATAGACCTTGTCCTTTCCGGAATAGACGATTTCACCGTTTTTGCTTTCCGGATACATGTCGGTATCGATGGCTTCTGTTTCATACAGTTTCAACTTTTTTCCGTCGACAAGAGTATAGGCGAGTGGTCGGGGATGGAAAGCCCGGACGTGATTGAACACACTTCTGGCGCCTTGGGAAAAATCGACTTTTTCCTCTTTGGGCTTGATGTTGTAGGCGAAGGTGACCCTGGACTCATCCTGGTCCTTGGCTCGGATATCGCCGCTTATGACAAAGGGCAACAATTCCACCAAGAGCTCCTTGCCGATAAGGGCTAGTTTCGTTTCCATCGTACCGACGTCATCGGGTTCCAGGATCGGTATTTCCCTTTGACCGAGAATCGGCCCGGAATCCATCTTGCTCGCCATGAACATGACGGTGACGCCGGTAGTAAGATCACCGTTCATGATGGCGCGTTGCATCGGCGATCCGCCCCGATATTTCGGCAGTAGCGAGGCATGGACGTTGAGCGGACGGATTTTCGGATAGTCGAGAACGATATCGGGAATCATCTGACCGTAGGCGGCGACCACGATCAGATCTGGTTTTTCATCCAGGATGGTCTGATAATCGGTTCTGATCCTTTCAGGTTGGAACAAGGCGATGCCAAGTTGCTTTGCGGCCAGTTTGACTGCCGAAGGTTTCAATTCCTGTTTTCTTCCCGAAGGCCTGTCCGGCTGCGTGACGACCAGACCGACAGGATATTTTTCATGCAGACCCTGCAGGATCGGGACCGCGAAATCCATGGTCCCCATGAATACTGTTTTCATATCTATCACCTAACTTAAGGTCGGACTCTTGTCGATCGAGATCCGAACCAGTTCGTTTTCATAATCATTCCTTATCCGATACAGTTGTTCGTTCAACCGGGGCTCATCCCGATACTTGATGATGACCTGGCAGGTATATTGGTTCCTGATCTTGGGCACAAGCGGCAAGGACGGACCCAATACGATCGCCTCCGGAGATAGTTCCTGCTTGAGGTACTTGACCACGGCCTGGGCCGAGATGAACAGATCGCGCATCTTTTCCCCCGTGAACTGGATCTGGGCGAGAAAGTAGAACGGAACGTATTTGGCCAGTTTCCTGATCCGCATCTCATGCTCGTAAAAGCCCTGGTAATCATGATTGACGGCATACTGGATGGCGTAATGACCGGGATTGAAGGCTTGGACGACGACTTCACCGGAGATTTCCCTTCTTCCCGCTCTGCCTGCGACCTGGGTGATCAGTTGGAACGTCTTTTCCGGAGCCCGGAAATCGGGCGAATACAGATTGCCGTCGGCCTGAATGATCCCGACCAGGGTCACATTGGGAAAGTCGAGTCCCTTGGCGATCATCTGTGTGCCAAGCAGGATGTCTCCGTTTTTCTCGAAATCGAAAAGCAGTTTCTCATGGGCGTTCTTGGTCCGGGTGGTGTCCATGTCCATCCGGATGACTTTCGCCCCCGGGAAACTCTCGGCGAGTTCGGCTTCGATTTTCTGGGTTCCGGATCCGAAATAGCTTAGTTCCGGCGAGGAACACCTGGAACAGACTTTCGGGACCGGTTCCTTGTGATTGCAATAGTGGCATTTGAGGGTATGGTCGGCCTCATGATATGTCAGGGAGATGTCGCACTGCGGACAGGCGAACACATGTCCGCAGGTCCGGCAGAGAACGAAGGTGGAGAATCCCCTGCGGTTCAGGAGCAGGATCGTCTGTTCCTTTTTCGCCAACCGGTCCTTGATCTTTTCGTACAATGAGCGGGACAGAAGCTGGGAATTCCCACTTTTGAATTCGGCTTTCATGTCGACGATTTCAACATCGGGAAGCCGGGAATTCATGGCTCGGTTTCTCAGTTCCAGCAGCTCGTAATAGCCTCGTTTGCTCCTGGCATAGGCCTCGATATTCGGGGTCGCCGATCCCATGATCATCGGGATGCCATAGTCTTTGGCCCGATGCTCCAGTACTTCCAAGGCATAGTATTTCGGCATGTCATCTTGTTTGTAGGTTGACTCATGCGCCTCGTCCACAACGATCAAACCAAGATTGGTAAAGGGCGCAAAACAGGCACTTCTCGCTCCAATGACGATTTTGACTTCCTTGCGGATGATCTTGCGCCATTCATCGAATTTCTCTCCGGCCGACAATCCGGAATGCAAGATTGCGACCTGGGCTCCGAACCGGCTTTTGAAACGGGATACCATCATCGGCGTAAGCGAAATTTCCGGGACGAGGAAAATGACTTCCTTGCCGGATTCGATCACTTCTTCGATCACCTTGAGATAGATTTCGGTTTTACCCGAAGCCGTGACGCCATGCAGCAGGAAGAGCTGGTTCCGATCCAGTTTGGCCATGATCCTTTCATAGGCGAAAGCCTGTTCCGGGTTCAGTACCACCTGCTTGTCGATTTGCGGACTCAGGGAAAAGAGTTCCCGGTAAGCCTCCTTTTGTATGATCTCGATATAACCGTTACGTGCAAGGGCCTCGATGACCGCCGGGCTTATGGGAACGGCTTTCTGGAGAATCGAAAAGCTTTCCTCCTTGTCAACTTTCGTCTCGAGATAGGAAATGACGTTTCTTTGTTTCTCGGTTTTTGGAACCACATCGTAAGGAAGAAGTCTCACAGTGCGGACCGATTTCGCCCTGGCCTTCGACTTGATCTCGATCTTTTGCGTCAAAGTTCCTTTGAGCAAGGCCTCTTTCGCGGCCCGTAGATCCACCGTGGCCTGGTCCAGATATTTTTCTACAGCATCCTTGAATTGCGGTTTCAAAGATTCCGGAAGCAAATCGTAGTCCCGCACCTTTAGCAAGGTCTTGTAGGTGGTTCTAAGTGCCGATGGCAACATCGTTTCCAAGACCCGGATCAGGACAGTGGATGTTTCGGATTGGATCCACTTGGCAAGGTCGATCAGTTCTTCGGTGAGATACGATTCAAGATCCAGGAGCGATTTCACCGGCTTCAGCCGGTCATCGAAATCGCTGGCTTGCCTGATTTCGAGACAGTAGCCCATCAATTCGCGGTTGCCGAAAGGCACCCTTACCCGCATGCCTGTTTCCAGGATCCCGGACAACTCCACGGGAATTTCATAGTCGAACAACTTGTCCACGGCCTTCGCCGGGACATCGACCAACACTCTGGCGATCATATCCTCACCTCCTTCACTACATTATATCATATGACCGGATAAATCGGCTTTCATCCTTCCTGATGGAAAGGATAGCAATCAAGTAGTTCTTTACCGGCATAAAAATCCGTGATGATATCCTTGACGGAAACGGATTTGTCGGTAAGGACATATGCCTTGTTCGCAAAAAGATAACGGATGTCGGAAAAACCGTTTTCATTTCCGGATATCTCCAGGCTGTCGCCTTTGGCATCGGTGAGACCGAAGAAATGCTCCTGCCGGTTCTCGAACATCCGAAAGGCATAATCACAGGCTTCCTTAAGGGAAGCATGGACTTTGTCCCTGGTGGCATAATGCAATCCGAAACGGGGAGAATCCAAACTGACAAGCATTTGCCCCTGGCTGTCGCCTGAAGTTTGGAAAAACTTCGGCTTGGGTCCGCTCTTCTTTTCAAAGAACAAGACCCTTCCCTGCCAATGTACCAGTGTGCCATTGTCATTGACATAGAGTTTTTCCCAGATTTCCTTCGGAGCCACAAGTCTTTGCATGGTACCGTCATGAAGTCGGAAGACGGCAATAAGTGATTTATTCCTTGCCCCGGCGTTGGCAATCTCAGTGACCAGTGCCGGTTCTTTCTTGTCCCTGATCAGTTTCTTGATCCGATTCTGCTTCAAAAACAAGATGACGGCCGCGACGATACCGGAAAGCGAAACCAGGATGCAGGCCAGGAACAAGTAGAATATCCATTGCATGGTCTCTATCCTCCTTCAGTCAAAAAAATACACTAAAAGTCCTTTTAGTGCATTTGGAAAGCCTGGGGGCCTTCAATTGGGGATTTTGGTCCCTACCAGTTCAATTGTAATGCCTGGAGGGGCGAAAATCAAGAATATGGCAAAATAAAAAAGCGGTTCCATTTGCATTATCGACGCCTTTTATGTATAATAATTCGTAAAGTTAAATCATTTCCATTCTATAGAAAGGATTAAGCATTCACCATGCAAAATCAAATGTTAAGCAATCGCGAAGTCGGGATTTTTGCACTTGGTGGATTAGGAGAAGTCGGCAAGAACATGTATTGCGTGGAATATCGTGACGAGCTCATCATCGTGGACTCGGGGCTTTTATTCCCCGATGAGTTCCTGATGGGAATCGATTATGTCATTCCCGATTATACATACCTGATCGAAAACCAGAACAAGATCAAGGCCCTTTTCATCAGCCACGGTCACGAAGACCATATCGGCGGCATTCCCTTCCTTTTGAAAATGGTCCGGATTCCGGTCGTTTATGCGTCCGGACTGACCGTCGGTCTCATCCAGGCGAAAATGGAAGAGCACACCTCACTTTCTCTTAATCTCCAAGAATATCACGAATCGGATATCATCCGGTTCAAGAACATATCCGTCAGTTTCTTCCGGACGAACCATTCGATTCCGGATTCTTTCGGCATCAAGATCAGCACTCCGGAAGGCGTGATCGTCCATACGGGCGATTTCAAATTCGACTTTTCGCCCACGGGAACGGACGCAAACTATCAAAAGATGGCCAAAATCGGTGAAGAAGGCGTGTTGTGCCTGTTGTCCGATTCGACCAACGCCGAACTCGAGGATTTCACCGTCTCCGAAAAAGTCGTCGCCGAAAACATCAAAGAAATGTTCCGAAGCATCCCCGGTCGGGTCATAATCTCCACTTTCGCATCGAACATCCACCGGATCCAGCAAATCGTCGAAGCATCGGTTTTGACCGACAGGAAGATCGCCGTCTTCGGGCGCTCGATGGAAAAATACATCGAAGTCGGTATCAAGATGGGCTATATCAAAGCTCCCTACGGCACCTTCCTCTTCAGCAAGAACATGGTCGGCATGAAACAGAAGAATCTCACCATCCTCTGCACCGGCAGCCAGGGCGAGCCGTTGGCGGCTCTGACCAGGATCGCCGCCGGAACCCACAAACAGATCTCCCTCATCCCCGAAGACACCGTCATCCTGTCCTCGTCGCCGATCCCCGGCAACCAGGAAAGCGTGAACAAGACCATCAACCTGCTCTACAAGAACGGTGCGACCGTCATCACCCAGTCGCCTTTCGCCGATGTCCACGCTTCCGGACATGGCGGCCAGAACGAACTCAAATTGATGCTGAAGCTGATGAAGCCCAGGTATTTCATGCCGATCCACGGCGAATACCGGATGCTGATGACTCATGCGAACCTGGCGGTCGACGCCGGAGTCAAGCGGGAGAACACCTTCATCCTGGAAAACGGCGATGTCCTTTCCGTCTCCAAGGAAGGCGCCAAACTTGCCGGCAAGGTTCCGACCTCGGATGTCTATGTCGACGGTTCCGCGATCGGCGAAGTCGGTTCCCAGGTGATCAAGGACAGACGCGAACTCTCCGAAGACGGAGTCTTGTCCGTCGTCATGACCATCAACCAGGAACGCCGTGAAGTCATCTGCACTCCCACGATCGTATCGCGTGGTTTCATCTTCATGAAAGACAACCAGCAGATGATCAAGGACATGCAGGAACTGTCCCTCGACGTCACCGACAAATACCTCGCCTCCGGCAAGAAACTCAACATCAGCGGGATGAAAAACGATCTCCAGAAGACGCTTTCCCGCTACATCCAGCAAAAAACGAGCCGGGAGCCGATGGTAATGCCCGTCATCATGGTCTTATGAAAAGATGAACTCAGACGAGTTCATCTTTTTTGTTTTTGAGGAAATCATCCACCCGGTAGCCGCGGATGGATAGCGAGGCGAAGACCATCAGCACGATCGGCAGGATGGTGAAGACAAGCTTGATCGCGAAGGGGCTGCCCGGAGATGACTGGAGATATAGCCACGTATCGTCGATCGCCAGGGAGGCGTCCGCCAGAGCCTGGAACCATTCCGCTCCGGGTTTGGCGACATATCCGGAGAGGTCGAGGATCGGCCCGATCGCCAAGGTGGCGATCCCGATTCCGACTTTCTGCAGGAATGACACCGATCCGAAATAACTGCCTTCCTTTTCCGGATGGTCGTGGGTGATGATGCTGATGGCGTCAGGATACATGCCGTAGGCCGTCAGATGGACATTGCCCATGCCGAAGCCGAGCACGATGACCGCCAACCATCCCCACCAGGGAAAGGTCCTGATGGCATCTCCCATCGACAGCGGCAGGATGTATACCTGGTTCTGGAAATCGAGAACCACACTGTCATAGGGAAGCTGCGGCAGCAAGAAGAACGTCACAAATGCCACAACCCAGCACATAGTACCGAGAAACAGGGTTTTTTTCTTGCCGATCCGGTTCGAAATCACGACCCAGAGCGGAACACTCAGGAATCCGAGGACGAGGACCGAGCCCGCCAGAGGCAGGAACAGTTCCGGGGAAAGCAGCCAATAATTGACATAGTACTGGATGGTGTCCTGCAGCACGAAGATGGCGGATAGGGAAAACATGAACGCGAAGGCCGCCCGGCGGAATTCGGTATCCTTGAAACAGGCGAGAAAATCGCGGTAGAAATGGAACTTGTCCTTGGGCGCGGTCTCTTCCGCTACCAATTCATAGGTTCCGAAGATCGAAAACAGCAGGATGATGACGATCATCACGCCGAAGATCGCCGATATCAGGATGAACTTCTCTCCCGAATGCGTCAGGGTGACATCGCCCATGATCAGATCGGGAATCGCCACGGCGATGATCGTCGCCAGAATCGTCGCGATCATCCGGTAACCGGTCAGTTTCGTCCGTTCCGTGTATTTCTTCGTCATATCGTTGATCAGCGAAATGTAGGGAATATATGCCAAGGTGTAACATAGATAGAAGATCAGATAGATGATCAGAACGAAAAAGGCTTTGAGAAGCAAAACGGGAGTTTCGGCTCCTGTTCCCAGCCCCAGCATTTCCGGGGACAACTTGGAAATCAGGGTCGAGACGGCGAACACCGCGAAGAACGACAATCCGAGCGGAATGGCGGACCAAAGCATCAGTTTGCGTCTCCGACCGATTTTCGAGCGGATGCGGTCGGAATAATAGCCGACGATCGGATCGGTGATCGCATCCCAGATGAACCCGATGAAGATGATTCCGGAAGCCATGTATCCTTTCAAGCCGACGACATTGGTCAGAAAGATCAAAAGATAGAAACCGGTGATCGCCGTTCCAAAAGTGAAGGACATGTCTCCGGATCCGTATGCGATCCGGGAAAAGGTCGGGACCGTGCCGTTAAGCTTTTGCTTCATTGGTCAATTCCTCCGCTTCCTCGTCGGATTGGGTAACTAGTGACATCTTGCCGTTTACGACATCCTGGAACCAGAAAAAGACGTCTTTGGTCACGGAAGCGTCCTGGAATGCATCATGAAGCTGGATGTCCAGATCGACGCCGGCATACATGTTGTAGGCGCTGAACAGACCGAGATCGTTCTTGAGCCCGAAGTAGATCTTGTGCAGTTGCAACAAGTCGATGAACTGACTTTTGGCTGTGAATTCGTCGAGTTGATGGAGGCGATTCATTTTCCTTAGTTCGAGTTTGTCGTTCTTGCCCCAGACAAAGATCATCGGCCGGTAGTGCTTCCAGATCCTGGTGAACAGCTTGTGGAATTCACGATATTCCTTGCCCTGGTCGAGATCGTCCTGGGAGATATGCAGGAACTTCGCAGTCCGGTCGCTAAGCGACGGGAACAGGGTCGGTTTGATGTAGAAAGTGTGCTCTTCAAGTATATTGCCCGCGGCGTCGGTAAGGATCATGCCGGCCTGGATGATCTCCGACACGAAGTTCTGATAGTTCCTGTACGGTGGCATCGACATCTCGAAATCGAGGAAGAGTTTGGGTTTGTTGGCGTTCAAAATGGTCCTGACACCGGACTTGATTACGGAGACATCGTAATATAAAGTCGGTTTCTGCCGGTTGGGAGCCATCACCTTTTCGATATTCACGACGTTTTGCACGGAATAGCCGCGATAGGTGTGCCTGGCGGTCTGGACCGTCATGAACACATAGATGCCGGGTCCGAAATAATTCATGAAGCCGGAGAACATGCCTCTCGCCAGATAGAAAAAGCGGACCCGGTGTCTCGTCTTGATCGCCAGGACGCGTTTTTTCTCGTCGACTCCGTGCAACAAGCCATATACAAGTTCAGTCATGTATGCTACCTCGCAAAGAATGATTGGTGGTTATGTTCCATTTTACCATATTATTCCCCGGTGGGAACAATTTTGTACAAGTAATCACTTGCTTGCGCCGAGCGCGATCCTGAGGTTTCTGACCTGTTCCTGATTGAGGCCCACTTCCTTCAGTTCGCTGTCGGGAGCGTTCTTGATGTTTTCGATGGTCCGGTATTTCTGCAGCAGCTTGGTTTTGGTCTGCTTGCCGATCTTGGGTATGGCGTCGAGGATCGAGGCATAGATCTGTTTGGCCTGCTTCTGGCGGTGGAAGGTGATCGCGAAGCGATGCGCCTCTTCCTGGATGCGGTTCAAAAGGACATAGAGCGGATCATGCCGGTCAAGAACGATATCCTCCTCGTCCAGCCCGAGGATCCGGTCGGTATGGTGACGTTCGTCCTTCTTGAGGCCGATCACGGGAATCTCTAGTCCCAAGGAAGCCAGGATCTCCTTGCAGGCATGGACCTGGGTGATGCCTCCGTCCATGATGATGAGACTCGGTTTCCGGTCATCTTCCATCAACAGCCGTTGATAGCGGCGGTAGATGATCTCCTTCATCGTGTTGTAGTCATCGGGTTGCTTGACGGTACGGACGGCATATTTGCGGTAGTTTTTCTTGTCGGGAAGTCCGTTGGTGAACACGACCATCGCCGAGACGGGATTGGTCCCCATGGTGTTGGAGTTGTCGAAGGCCTCGATTATGGTCGGCGGTTCGATGCCGAGAAGACGCCCCAGTTCCTCCAACGCCCCGATCGTCTTCTCATGTTTCTTGAGATACATGCCGAGGTTGTTCTGCAGGTGGATCCGGGCGTTTTCCCTGGCCATTTCGAGCAACTGGAATTTCTTACCTTGTTTCGGAATCAGTCCTTTGCCTTGGAGGAAGGGCTCGATAAGCTGATAATCGGGACCGGAAGGGAGGATGACTTCCTTCGGCAGGGGATGGCGGTCATAGAACTGGCCCACATAGCTCAGGAAGGCCTCTTCGGGATCGTTGTAGAAGGTTTCGATCGGGGTTTCCGAGAAAATGATCCTTCCCTGGCGCATGAACAGGATGTCGATCGCCATGTAGTTGTCGTAGGTGCTGTAGGCGATGATGTCGCGGTCGACGAGATCGGGGAAGATGATCTTCTGCTTCTCGGTCGTCTTCTCGATCGCATCCAGCAGGGATTTGTATTCCTTGGCCTTTTCGTATTCAAGCCTTTCGGAATGCATCTTCATCTTGGCTTCAAGTTCATTCTTCAAATCCTGGTTGTGGCCCGACAGGAACTTCCGGATCCTCTGGACCATGTCCTTGTACAGGTTTTCATCGACCGGAAATTCACATGGGCCCAGGCATTGGCCGATATAATAGTACAGGCAGACCTTTTTCGGCATCGATACGCATTTGCGAAACGGAAACAGCCGATTGAGCAATTGCAAAGTCTCGCGAGCCGAGAACGCGTCCGGGAACGGACCGAAGATGTTCTTTTTCTTCTTGTCGAATTTGCGGGTGATCACCAGTTTCGGATGCTTTTCATCCGTGATTTCTATATAAGGATAGGTCTTGTCGTCGGTAAGCATGATATTGTAGCGGGGGGAGTGTTCCTTGATCAGGGACAGTTCGAGCAAAAACGCTTCGAGTTCCGAAGCGGTTACGATATAGGTGAAGTCGCTGATGGAGGCAACCAGGCTTTCCGTTTTCCGGTCGTGGCTGCCGGTGAAATAGGTCTTGACCCGGTTTTTGAGGTTCTTCGCCTTGCCGACATAGATGATGTCGCCATCGGCGTTACGCATCTGATAGCTGCCGGGCGCCTCGGGCAAGGTTTCCAGTTTGTTCTTTATCACTTGGTTCATCGTGGTCACCGGTCTTATTATACCAAAGATGGGATAGACATGCAATCGGAGGTAAAAAGAAGACCACAGCTGAATGCTGTGGCCTGTGTCAATTGATTTTGCGGATGAGGTCGTCGATCTTGCGGCCCTGGGCCTCGGCCTTGTCGTAGCGGAAGACGAGTTCCGGAACCTTGCGCATCTTCACCCGGAGGGCGATCTGGTTCTTGATGAAGCCTTTGGCCCGTTCCAGGGCGTCATGGGTCTTCTTGAGACGTTCCTCATCGCCCAGTAGCGAATAGTAGACGTACATGAAGGAAAGCTCGTTCGTGACCTTGACTCCGGTCACCGTGATGAATCCGAGATCATCTTTCACCTCATGGGCGATGACATCGGCGACGACCCGTTGGATCAATGTTTCCAAGCGATCGCTCTTTGGCATCTCAGGCCACCTCTTTCAATACGGAGGCCTCGATTACGTCGTCCACTTTCACATCATTGTAGTTTTCGATCATGATGCCGCAGTCGTAACCCTGCTTGACCTCGCGGGCATCGTCCTTGAAGCGTTTCAGGGAGGCGATCTTGCCTTCGAAGATGACCTTGCCGTCCCGGATCAGCTTGACATTGCTGTCACGCTTGATCGAGCCGGAAGTCACCATGCAACCGGCGATCGTGCCGATCTTGGAGATGACGAAGGTATCCCGGACCTGGGCCTCGCCGATCACCTGTCTTTCGAAGACCGGTTCCAACAGGCCTTTCATCGCGGCTTCGATATCGTCCATCGCTTCATAAATGACGCGATAATCCCTGATCTCGACGCCTTTTTCGTTGGCTGTATCCCTGACATTGGCCGGAGCCTGGACATCGAAACCGATGATGATGGCGTCGCTGGCTTCCGCGAGGGAGACGTCCGTGTCGGTGATGGCGCCGACACCGGTGCGGATGATCTCGACGGTGGCACCTTCAACGGCGAGTTTTTCGATCGAACCCTTGAAAGCCTCGATCGAGCCCTGGGTGTCGGCCTTGATGATCAGCCGCAGTTCCTTGCTGGCGCCTTCGGCTTTCTTGAAGAACTCCTCGAGCGTAACCGGCCGTCTGTGGCTGTGGTCGTCCTTGAACTGTCTGTCGGAACGTTTCTGGGCGATGTCCCTGGTCATCTTCTCATCGTCGAAGACCATGAAGGGGTCACCGGCCATGGGTACGTCGTCGAGGCCGTTGATCTCGACGGCGGCGCCGGGTTTGGCCTTGTGGATGCTTTTGCCCAGATCGTCGTTCATGGCGCGGATCTTGCCGTAGGTGTTGCCGACGACGAAGGTGTCGCCGATCTTCAGGGTGCCGTTCGAAACCAGAATCGTCGCGACCGGACCTCTGCCCTTGTCCAGCTTGGCTTCGATGACCGTACCGATGGCGTTCCGTTTCGGATTCGCCTTGAGTTCGAGCATTTCCGCGACTAACTGGATGGTGTCGAGCAGTTCGTCGACGCCGGTGTTTTTCAGGGCGGAGATATAGCAGAAAGGCGTTTCCCCGCCCCAGTCATCGGGGAGCAGGTCGAGATCGGCCAGTTCCTGTTTGACACGTTCGGGGTTGACGCCGGGTTTATCCATCTTGTTGACGGCGACGATGATCGAGCATTTGGAGGCTCTTGCGTGGTCGATCGCTTCCTTGGTCTGGGGCATGACGCCGTCATCGGCGGCGACGACAAGCACGACGATGTCCGTGACCTTGGCACCCCTGGCGCGCATTTCGGTGAATGCGGCGTGTCCCGGAGTGTCGATGAAGGTGATGGCCTTGTCGTTTCTTGTCACCTGGTAGGCGCCGATATGCTGGGTTATGCCTCCGGCTTCGGTCTGGACGACACGGGAATGTCTGATGGTGTCGAGCAGAGTCGTCTTACCGTGGTCGACATGACCCATGATCGTGACGATCGGTGGTCTTTCGACCAGATCCTTCGGATCGTCCTCGATCGAGAGTTCATCGTATCTCGTCATGTCGGTCAGGACTTCGTCTTTCAATTCGAAACCGTATTCGAGCGCGAGCAATTCGGACGTTTCGCGGTCGAGAGACTGGGTCTGGGAAGCCATTATCCGCATGAACATGAGTTTCTTGATGACTTCGGAAACGGGTTTTCTCAGCTGTTCGGCGATTTCGAGGACCGTGATGCCGTTTTTGTAATAGACGGTCTTGTCGATCACTTCGGCGGTCTTGGGCTGGACTTTGTCCGGTCTTTTTCCTTGGGGCGCGCGAAATTGGCTCTTTCCGCCCTGTTGGGGTCTGTTTCCGGATGGTTTGCCGGATTTGAAATCCGATTTCTTTTTGGTATTGGGTCTTTTGGTTACCACATTACCACCTCTTTCTGTTTATTCGTTGATTGCCTTCTCCAGGAGGATGGCGAAATTGCGATCGCAAACGGCGAGAACCTTGCGGTTTTCCTTGCCGATTGCCGATGATAACTCTGTTGTCGTGAACTCGCGGCAGAGCGAGACATTGTAGAATGCGCACTTGTCGTTGATCCGCTTCGTGGTCGAAGCACCGGAATCCGAGGCGAGGAACACGATTCTGGCCCTTTTGTCCTTGATGGCCTCGAGGACGGATTCTTCGCCATGCAACAGTTTGCCTGCCCGCATGGCGAGACCGAGATCACTTTGAACCTTGGTCCTATCCATTCTCCACTTGCCTCAAAAGATCATCGTAGAGGGAATCCGGGATTTCCGTTTCCAGATGTTTGGCAAGGATCTTGGTCTTCCTGGCTTTCTCGATCGCGGCCCTGGTCCGCGAAATGTAGGCGCCTCTGCCATTGGCCTTGCCGGTGGGGTCATAGATGACTTCCCCGGAGGGAGTCCTTACCACACGCATCAGGTTTTTCTTTTCCAGCCTTTCGCCGGTGACGACGCAACGGCGCAAGGGGATCTTCTTCTGTTTGACCATGGCGATACCTCGCTTCCTAATAATCGATACCTTGAATCACGGCGTCGGTCTCGGACTTGATGTCGATCTTCCAGCCGCTGGATTGGACTGCGAGCCTGGCATTCTGACCTTTTTTGCCGATTGCAAGCGATAATTGGTCGTCGGGGACGATCACCGTCGCGCTTTTTTCCTTGACATCGACGATGACATGCACCGACTTGGCGGGCTGGATGGCGTTGGAAACCAGTTCGGCGGGATCTTCGCTGTATTTGTAGATATCGATCTTCTCGCCATCGAGGGAGTCGATGACTTCCTTGATCCTCGAACCGTTGCGGCCGAGGCAGGCGCCGACAGGATCGACCTTGGGGTTGTTCGAGGCGACGCAGACCTTGCATCTGTCACCGGGATCACGGGCCAGTCCCATGATTTCAACGATGCCTTCCTGAAGTTCGGGAATCGCCTGTTCCATGAGCCGCTTGACCAGATTGCGGTCCGTACGCGACACATAGACCTTGGGCCCCTTGGTCGTCTGTTCCACTTTCGTGATGTAGACGCGGATCTGGTTGCCCACAGTGATGTCAGAACCGACGAGGTCACGGGCCGGGATCGAAGTCTCCGTCTCGTATCCGAGATACAAGGTGACGAAATCGTCGTTTACGGCCACGATCTCCGCGATCACCATCTCCCCGGTCTTTTCGGTGAAGATCTCGTAGTTTCTTTCTCTTTCCAATTGCTTCAGACCCTGGGTAAGGATCTGCTTGGCGCTCGAAGCGGCGATCCGTCCGAATTCCTTCGGCGTGATCTTGACTTCGATGATATCGCCGACTTTGGCGTTCTTTTTGAGTTCCTGGGCTTCATCGACGGTGATCTGGGTGCCTTTTTCGGCTTCGGGATCGATCGTGTCGACGACCAGGTAGGTGGCGACGATCAGAATCTCCGCCTTTTCCTCGTTGAAGACGACCTTGGCGTTCTGTTGGCCGTTGTAGTCCTTCTTGTAGGCGTTCAGAAGCCCTTTGCCGAAAATGTCGAGGATCTTTTCTTTCGGGATGTCCCGTTCTTCGGCCACTTGGTCAAGGGCCTTGAAAAATTCTTTGCTGATCATGTTTTCTTCTCCTAAAATTTGATTGCCAGACGGATCAATGTGACATCTAGGTAGTCAAATGACATCTGTTTGTTGCGTTTGTCGCGAATCGTAAGGGAATCGCCATCGAAATACAGGAGCTCGCCATCGACTTTTTGTTCGTAGGTCTCGATATGGACATACTTGCCGACAGCCTTCTTGATTTCGGAGGCATCCTTCAGTTCCCTTTCGGCTCCCGGGGAGGAAACCTCGAGGCTGTATTCTCCGGGTATGGGATCTAGGACATCAAGGAGCTTGCTCAGATGATTTGAGACGTTGACGCAATCATCGAGCGAGACGCCCTTGTCGTTGTCGATCATGACCTGGAGAAGATCGGTTTTCTTCTCTTTCACAAAACTGACACCATAAAGCTCATAACCCAGTTTTTCAACTTCCTTTTTGAGTTCTTTCCTCAAATCGTCGAGTTTCACCTTATCCCTCCGTTTTGCATTTAAAAGGGAGGGTCCGACCCTCCCAAAAGTACCTTATGCTGAAATGATTATAGCATAGAATACGGGAATATACAAGTATTATTCATCCGTTTTTTTCGTCTTGACATTGATGACGATGTCCTGGTATTCAGGATACTTCCTGAACCAGGCGATGGCGTAGGGACATTTGGCCACGATCATCTTGTTCTGGCCCTTGATGTGGTCATAGGCAAGTTTCATCAGTTGGGAGGCGATTCCTTGTCCCCTGAGCGATTCGTCGACAAAGACATGCTTGATATCGATTCGGTTCTCATCCCGGATCGGAATGTCGACTTCAGCCAGGATATTGCCTTGTTCATCCTGACTGTAGATTTTCTCTTTGGCATAGATGAAATCCATCATTTATCACCTCGGAGATGATACATGATGATCGCTCCGGCAACGCCGACATTGAGCGACTCCATGTCCTCCATCTCGATTTTAAGATTCTTTGCGGTTTTCTCCAGGATCGATTGTCTGATGCCTACGCCCTCATTGCCCAGGATCAGGCCGATCTTGTTTCGGGAGGGTACATAGCTTTTGAGCGGAATGCCGTTGGCGACATCAGTGCCAAAAAACAGATATTCCGGATGTTCATCCATATAGGAAATGATTTCTGTCTCAAGCCAGTCGATCCGGAAGATGGCTCCCTGAGAAGCCCGGAGGACCTTGGGATTCAACGGATCAACGGTATTCTCCATCACGATCATGTCGAAGCCGAAGGCAAGAGCCGACCGGAACAGGGTTCCGAGGTTGCCTGGGTCCTGGATCCCATCCAGGATCAAGAGCCGATCATATTGTTTTTGCCGTCTGGGAATCCGACACAGGGCAAAAATCTCCTGACTCGCCTCAACGTCGGACAGTTTCTGCAACAACTTGTTTTCGAGGATCGTGGTTTTGCCATTCCACCAGGAAACATCCTTGCCGGCAATGACTTCCAAACAAGATCCCGACTGGATCGCTTCTCTCACCAGATGCTCGCCTTCCACAAGAAAGGTACCCGTCTGGGTCCGGTATTTTTTTTGTTTCAGTTTCAAAAGGTCCTTGAAAACAGGATTGGCCGCAGAGGAAATAACCATCATATCACCAGCATCAATTATATCACATAATAAAAAGCGGAGCCAAACTTTTGCATTTGGCTCCGCCATGATTAAAGCGGTAATCTTAACTGATATATGATTCCTGATGCGGTAACAAGGTTTTGAAATCCTGGATATAATCGCCAAGCAGATTGATTTCTTCAATTTGTGAAGGAGTAAGCGGGGACATAAGATCGAATCCGTCGACGAGATACATCTGGGAGATGAAATTCATCAAAGTGGTCTCGACATAAGCCTGATATTCCTCCACGGTCATGCCTTCAGTCGGGATTGGCGAGACCTGGGCATAACAGTAAGTCAATTTTTGCAGCAGCGTATTCAGTGGCGAATCGACTACGGTGGCATCGGAGAAGATGGGACCGAAGATCAGCATCAGTGCTTGGACGCGCATTACAGCTTCTTCGGGAGTCGTCATTACATCGCTAAGCGGTCCTTTCCAGAAGATCTCATCGAGATTGGCGATTTGTTCTTCGGTAAGCCCTGCGAGAGTCGTATCAAGCGTGTCCATCATACTGGCAAGTACCTGTTTGAACAAAGTGACATTTTCCGGATCGCTCAGGAATAGTTGCATGGTGAGCTTGATCTTGATTCTATCAGCGATGCCTGCCATGTAGGCATTCTCTTCCTGTAGCCATCTTTCATTATCGGCTTTTCCCCAGTAAGCATCTGACCACTGGAAGCGGAGATTCTGAATATAATTGCCAAAGTCCTCCGTATAAGAATTGATTGCGCCATATGGATTGAGTTCCTCCCATTTGGCCATATATGCGACTTCGGCATTCCAATACTGCTCCGCCCAAAGGACGATCGCTCCGTATACTTCCTGTTCTTTCAAAGAAAGACTATAGAACAGGTTGTCATAGGCAACCGGATCCGGGCCGGTGAATTCATCGCCATAATAGGCTCCGCCGATTTTGTATAGGACCAATTGATGGTAGGTCATGTAGTCGAAGTAGAAATCTTCCATGCCGTAGGCTTGGCTTTCGGCATTCGACCAGCCGTAGAAGGCGATCTCGGCCTGTTTGGCAAGTCCATACATCTCGGTGGCGATTGGTGCGGCAGCTGCATACGTTGGATTCAAAGCCAGCAAGCCGACTTCATAAGTGAATTCATCATCGACCGCTGCCATTTCGCCTTCGTAATAAGTGATATCATCCTCATATTCCTGAATGTATCCGGGCCCATCAATCGTAAGATATTGATAATCCCAGGAGTCTGCCGTCCATCTGTCAAGTTGCAGTTTGAGGATGTTGACCATGTAACTGGCGAGTTCGGTGTTGGTGAAGGTCGTGACAGCGATCTGATTGTAGAAATTGAGGAAATCATTGAATGAGTTGAGATTGTTGAGGGCCCAGAACATCGATCCGAGTTGCATCAGGCTGTAGAAGGCCGTCAGTTCATCGGTGGTTTCGAAGACATCCATGATCGTCTGGATCTCGGCCTCGATCTCTTCCGGTGACAGATAGTCGCCATACATCTGGATGATGAGGTTGACGAAATCCTGATGTTCATATGTGAAGGTTATATCTTCCGGCACCGGGTAAACCAGGGTGGAAGGATCCTGGATGTATTGTCCGATCCACATCACGTACTTGTAGAGCGCGAAGATGGCGTCGAGATCGGCGGAACTGAGACTGGTCGGATCGAAGCCGGCGATGGTATGGGCCTGGGCCACCAGATCCTCGGCGTGGCTGATGAATACAGATGCGATCGGATCGACAACCGTGGGATCGGTAGCAAACATCGTCGTCACGTCATAGTAGAGTTGCAATCCGTAAGGAATCAGCATGGTGATGTCAAGCGTATCGCCAGGAATTTCCGGTGTGTCGTCATATACGAAGACGTCGATCAGGATTGAGACTCCGAATACTCCCTGAACAATCGATATTTCCTGACCCGGCAACATATTGACGACACCCATGACTCTCGTGACATCGTCAATCGTGAGACCGGCGAGCACAGAGGCCAGATTGGCGGTGACTTCCGGAATCCGGGTGAGATACCGGTCGGCAGCCAGATCGATGACATCGAGCATGGCGGTCAGTTCGGGATCGACCACGCCTTCGGCCGTGAACTGGATCAAAGCGACATCATGGAGCAAGGTCTTGATATTGTCCATTTCGGTTTCATCGATTGTCTGGAACAAGGCGCCAAGCAAAGCTGCAAAATCGTGTACATAGCCGGTAACGGCTTCGGGTGACAGATCGATTCCGGGCATTCCACTTTCAGGCGGCAGTGCCGGCTCGACCATGATTTTCAGGCCGCCGACCAGCTTCTGACGCAAAATCTGGAAGAACATGTTGAACGTGGTTTCGTTCGCCGTTTCAAGCAGGTTGTCGACTTCGTCCGATGCGACCAGCATGGTTCCCTGGAGAAGGGCTGCTTTTTCCGGAACATTCAGATAGGCCAGGAACATTTCGCTTCTGGTCCTGTCGACTGCAAGCCGGTCGAGGTCATTCTGGTAGCCGGAGATCCAATTTTCAACGTTCTTCATGTCATAATAGTAGGAACGGACTTGGTTGATGAAGGATTCATAATCGGAGTTGATTCCCGTTGCATCATACAAAGTGAAGTCCATGGCGTCATCGGCCGGTTCGAAGGTGCCGATATACCAGAGGACATATTCGTTCCAGCCGGCGAAAAGTTCGCCATATACTTCCTGGGTGTGGGAATCAAGCGAAGCGAACCAATCGTCATAGACGGTCTGGGAATAAGAAGCAAACAGGTCGTTGAAATCCGAGAGCAGATTCTGGTATGTCCAGTAATCGAATTCGTTGTTGTCGGAATAATAGTACTGGTTTTCAAGATACTCCATGTCGATTCCCCGGAACTCTTTTTCCTTGGCGATGGCCCAATAAGCCATATAGTTATCAATCAAGGTCTGATCGAGGCTGGAAAGATAGCCGGAGACAACGGCATCGACATCATTGATATTGCCCTGGTAGTCGATCAGCATGCCTTCATACATGTCGATCTGGTTGTTGTAGTATGCTTCTTCCTCATCATAATAGCCGCCTTCGGCAACATCCTTGCCGAGTTTGTATTTCACGACTTCGATCAGGATGTTGGCGACCTCATCCCTGGTGTAGCCAAGGTTATAGAAACCATTGTACCAGGTCTTGAGATCGGTGAAGGTCTGTACATATCGGAAATTCATCACATGCATCATAAGCGCCTGCAGGATGTTGTAGGCGGTTTCCTCGTCGGTTTGGCCCATGATCGCCATGATATCGACGATCATCTGCTCCGCTTCGGCTTCCGTCATCCCGTAGTCGCCGATCATGTAGACAAGGTTTACGAAATCTTCGTGTTCATAGCCGAACACGATCGGTTCGAGAATCGCTTCGGGTCCGTACTGGAAGACGCCGACAAATGCTTGAGCCCTAGCCATGAATTCGTCGATGGCGGCGACGCCGTCAACTCCGATCGTGAGTGGGTCGTAGCTGGCGATGATGCCGGCGAGTTCGATCAATCTGGCGTTGTTGGCGAGGATGGCTGCCTTGACATCGGTCTTGGTGTCCTCATCCGGCTGGAACTTGTATCTGATATCGAAATAGACATCCATGATATTGCCGAACAATTGGTCGACATCGAGGCTGTCATCACCAAGCGTCACGTCGATGATATTGGCGACGGCCCAGACCAGACCGATATAGTTGATCGGCGCAGAAACCATCGTCACATACGGATCGGATGAATCGCTCTCGTCTTTCGGCATCAGGCTCATGAGATAGTTGACCGCATCGAGGGTGTCCTGGATCTTGGTCTCATCGAACGAATTCAGGAACGTCGACAGATTGCCAAGCGTTTGCAGGGCCATGTTCGCATATTCGGTCACTTTCGGCAACATGACAGCCAAGATTGCGGCTTTCTGGGTGGCATCCAGGTCTTCCTGGTTGTTGATGGCCAGAGTCAGGATGTCCTCGCCAAGCGAAATGATGTTGTCGAGCGAGATGGTTCCCGTTGTCGGGTCGAAGGCATCATAAATGTATGTCACAAGACCTGCGAGTTTCGGAATCATGATGCTGATCTTTTCCGGAGTGGCCAGGAATGACAGATCGAGTTTTTCCCCTTCCGACAGTGAATTGGACATGCCGATGATCTGGTGGACAAGCGCAAAGATTTCGGGATCCACATCCGTCAGCAAGCCTTTGGCTGTGTAATAGATATCCGACAGCAGCTCCCTGATCTTGGCGTAACCTTCCGTGGTGTTCAGATAACCAAGGAAGATGGACATGGTCCGATGCTGGTTCTGTTGTTGCTGGATATCCCATTCGGTGTTCGAGATGTTTCCATATAGATTCTTGTTCTGGAAGAACAGGTACTGATAGTCATAGAAGAAAGTCTCCACATGGTTGGCCACCGGTTGCATCCCGTCATCATAGATGCCGTCAAGAGCGGATCTGGCTTCGGCCTGATCTTCGAACTGGTAAAGCTGCCAGTCGTTGTATAGTTGGATCAGAGCGGCATAATCAGCTTGTTCCTCGGGACTCAGCGAATCCAGATAATCCGAGAAATCGCTCATATACATCGCGGCGCTGATTGGGTCAACCAAGACATAGGTATAATAATAATATTGCTCCATGATATTGATTAACTGGTCATATTTGAATGAATCATGATCGCCTTCCCAAAAATACATGTTGTAAGCCTGTTCATAGGCGGTCTTGAAAGACAATCCATATTTCAGTTTGTCGTAATAGGTCAGACAAACGCCCGAATTCTCTCCGGTATGCACGGTGCAATAATTGACCGCATTGGTGTCGATCTGGCCCATCAGCATAATGTTATTGTCGATTTGGCCCTGATAATCGGCTATGTTATCATAGAGATACGTCAAGTCGAAATAGAGGACGTTGTTCGTCAACATGACCTGGATGGCATGCATCAGGGTGTCGATGATGAACTCGTCATCGAAATTCGGGTCACTGGTGAGCGCGATGACCCAGGCATTGAAAGCTTCCGGGGTATCGATTGTCTGCAATTCGCCGATTTTCGGCATAACGAAGGCAAGCAGATTGAAGAGATGCTCTTCGGAATAGATGCCGAGAACAGACATGATCTGGTTGATTTCGCCGTTAACCTCTTCATCGGTAAGGACTTCTTCACCGTGCATGCCTCTGATCATGGCCATCAGTGCCGTTCTGTCAAACGAGGGAGAGGCATTTTTGTACGTGATTGTGTAGACGGCCCTGACAACCAGGTTTTCCTCGATGTTTGTCAGGTCATGGTCCCAATGTTGGAACGCGAACGAATAGTCATCGGTATCTGGCATCGAGGGATCCGCTGGCGGAGTGACGCCAGAACCTCTTACCACGGTTTCGGTATAGTAGATCGTTCCATCGGCATTGAGGAAAGTAACCGATACTTCATCGACCGTGGTCGTGGTTTCAGTGATCGTATCGGTGTATGGAATCGTTGTTGTTGCCGCGGTGGAAGCTGTCGTGGAGGTAGTTGTGGTGGTTGTGGATATGGTAGTCGTGGTCGTAGTTTCAGTGATCGTATCGGTGTATGGAATCGTTGTTGTTGCCGCGGTGGAAGCTGTCGTGGAGGTAGTTGTGGTGGTTGTGGATATGGTAGTCGTGGTCGTAGTT
>Ga0172375_10001209_pt1 | contig 41599 bp, 30 predicted proteins | sample LakKiv1m_FD_114537 | JGI IMG/M metagenome (GOLD analysis project Ga0172375, IMG submission 114537) | Freshwater microbial communities from Kabuno Bay, South-Kivu, Congo - kab_092012_11.1m | ecosystem: Environmental > Aquatic > Freshwater > Lake | place: Democratic Republic of the Congo... | reverse complement strand
GGGGCGTGGCGATCCATCTTCACGGGCTTCGCTGATGCTGCATGGATTGCCGCTCCGCTCCTCGCAATGACGGAATTCAATCACCGACTCCCTCTTCCACGTCATCGCGAGTCCCGACCTGTCCGGGCGTGGCGATCCACTCTTTCCGTTCGGAAGCAACGCGGCTTGAGACGGTGAAGCTCCCGTCGCCAATGTCGAGTTGAAGCTGTTGTGAATGTCCCCTGTTTTTCCCCATGAAAAGACGGCTGAAGTACCGAAGCCTGAGTCCCGTAAGCATCAGAAACAATAACTTACCAGAGCCCACATCAGAAGCATTTCCTGAAACAGATCAGCGACACCTCAAAAAAAAAGGAGAGCCTGCAAAAGACTCTCCCCTTTTTCGATAGCTGAAACTGTGGTGCAGATGACCTCTTCTCAGAATTTCTGCGTAAGAGCTATGTTGAAAGAACGTCCCTGCCCGGCAAGCGGATCGAATGTCGTCGTTTTCTTGCTGGCAAGAAAATCATCATAATTGATACCGCCCAGCGGGAGATAGTAGCACTTGTCAAACAGGTTTGTGACGCCGACATCAATCCGCAGGTTCTTGTACTCGTAAGACGAACCGATGTTGAAGAGAACGTATCCGGGTGTACCCGGCTCGAATCTGAGTGGATCAGTTTCGCTTTTCCGAGACACCAGTTGCATCTCTATGGTGTTGGTAAAACCTGACAACTGCTGTTCGACCCACAAGCGCGCATTCAGTGGCATCATGTGATACAGGCCGTCACCGTTTTCGAGGTCGATGCCATGAACGTAGCCGAGCGTTCCGTAAAGCCTTCCGTTCCCGAGCCGTTCGTTATCCCAGAGTGCCAGCGATCCGGAGACATCGATACCGTAAAGCTCCGCATTGTGATTAGTGAACTGAAGAATGTTGCGCACCTCATTGCCGGGAGCCGAAAAACCTCTGCCTCCAATTCTTTCCACGTCGATGTAATCATGCACATGAATGAAGTAAGGTGTGATTTTCAGCCCCCATTCATTGCGATCTGCATCCCGCCACGATCCTGACAAACTGAAAGTATGAGCAACTTCCGGTTTGAGGTTCAGGTTGCCAACATAGCCGTTACCATCACCAAACCAGCCAATCATGCCACTGGTCATCCATGTGGTTGACCAGGCATAGCGTTCGTAAAGATTGGGAGAACGTGTCTTGCGCGCATAGCCGAACTCGTAATCAGACGCGGCATCAGGCTCGTACTTCAGCAGCGCACTGAAATCCCAGTTGCTGTCGTTCTTTGCATGTTCCTCGCTGTTGAAAGCTTTGGCTACCGTGGAATACATTGCAGCGCCCGAATAGCCCTGCACATCGCCGGTATCCATCCGAACCTGCTCGTTACGCACGCCGAGCGTTGCCGTCATAGTACTTGATACTCTACCCTCCCATTCGGCAAAAAAAGCATAACGATCACGCTGAGCATGATTGATGTTCACGAACGTGTCGGGACTCATACCTGTTCCGGGAACTGGAGGCCAGCGATCATTCAGGCTGAATCGATGGAACTCGTTGCCCAGCCTGATAACCTCTTCATCGGCGAGACTGATCTCGGTCTTGAACGTATAACCAATCGAGACCCCACGAGTTATCATCGGCATGTATGGCATGCTCTGTGGCGGAGCAAGGGCGACTGGAAGTTTGTCGTCACCAGAGTCCATTTTGTGCCAGGTATTCTGCCAATATCCTGTGGCGTCTATCTTGCCCCAGTTGAAACTCCCCTTGTAACCAAGATTTGCGAAAGAGGATTTGTTGCTGAGCATATCCATCCACTGATTGACATAACCCTGGCCCGGAACGTACTGATGACCAGCCTTGAGAGTCACCTGCTGATTGTCCGATCTGGCCGCAAGGGTCAGTCCGAGATTCCGAGACTCATAGTAGGTGGAGGTCACCTTCTTGCCATTGCCATCCCGGTAATCATCGGCGTGGTCTATGGAGGCGGTCACTCCGAGGCTCAGGTTCCGGCTGGCCACGGTACTGCCGAACGACGCACCGGTTGCGTGATTGTTGCTCCTGTAATAGGAAGAAACGACGCCTTCGGTTCTGAGCTTCTCATCGATGGCGAAAAGCGGCGGTTGCGATTCAACCTGGATCATGCCGCCAATGCTGTCACCTCCCCTGCTGACCGGCGTGACACCGGCGTTGACATAGATATTCCCCACACTCGAAGAGGGCATATAGGAGAGCGGTGGGTTCATGTGGTTGGCGCATGCCGAACAGACGATCATGTTATCGACATAGATCAATAACCGGTCGTCGGCAAGACCATTGACAACCGGAAGACCCGATATGCCGCCACCGGTCTGAACGTTGACGCCAGCCGTGTCTTCGAGCATCGTTGCAGTATCGCTGCTCTTCAGGCGTTTGGACTCTATCGTGCTTTTTGCTGTATCGGGTTTCCCCTTGACGATGATCTCTTTCGACTGCACATCTGCTGCATGAGCGCTCGCAGGAGCCATCGCAAGAGCAACGAGCAAAGCAGCAAGTTGCCTGATTTTCATCAGAATATCAGATGAAGTGTTCATAAATAAATAAATAACAATTGTTAATGCCGGAACTGTCAGTGACCTCCAGTGTCGAACCTGCTTCAGGGAACAGAGACCTTTTTGAGTCCCCGGTGGTACAAGTCTGAAAACAGGCAAAGAGCAGCTGTTTGAAACAGCGTCTTCCGAACCGGAAGGTCAGGACAATGCTGAAAAAGTTTATAAATAGTGAAAATGTAATGAAGCATCAGGCTTCGGGCGGATGATCTATCCAGGGGACGAAGCCTGTACGAAGGTCGCAATGCTGGCACACAGCGAATCTCCTTGCGGAAACAGGCACTCCAAATGAGAGCTGACTGTCGGGAGCGACCCCCTTCATCACCGAGAGCTGCTCATCGAGAGATTTAGAGGCAGAATGTTGACGGGAATCTTCAGGACGGGAGCCGCTTGCCTCCACGATCTTCTTTTTCAGGAAGCAATGCCCGCAGCAATTACGGGTCTTTTTTTCACAGACGGTTTCTGCAATGACCTTGCGTTTCAGGAAAAAAAGTCCATAACAGGCAAGCACACCGTTGAGCTGCACGACCATGCAGAGCAACACCATAAAAACGATATGCCGATTGAATGAACTCATGGATGATGACTGAACTTACGAAAGGCCTGTTGACAGGAATCAAAGGAACTGCATCGAGGAAAATCTGACTCAAAAAATTATAACTACATAAGTATATCATTATAGTATCAAGAACAAACTCATCCAAAAGAAAAATGGTTCTCTACCCCACCACCGCTACAGGCCCGCCTGCTTTTCTACAAACCGAAATTGCCGTGTCGGACAGACAGGTTCAGCGACATTCGGCAAATGCCTTGAATGATAAAAAAACGATGTGTTTTTATTGTAACCACAACTGACGCGACCTCTCTTCTCAAGTATTAATCAGGCAAGCATATACATTACAGGTGTCGGAGCTTATGCAGCATTCTTTAATGGGGCTTGAATGACAGATGAAAAAGGCGCCTGTTGAATGCCGGATTAATATGTCAAGGAAAAGAGGCCGTTCAGAAGGGTTAACGCTTCTGAACGGCCTCTTCAGTCAATGCAATGGTCAGTATATCGAAAAAAAATTGCTGGCGATGAAAGATCAGCGTGCCGATTCCAGTGCAGCAATACGCGATTCAAGAGGCGGGTGACTGCTGAAGAGTGCCATCATGCCGCCGCCGGCAATTCCACTGGCAGCCATTTCTTTCGGCAATTGACCGGCCTCGAGAGATCCCAGTGCCCGAAGGGCATCGATCATCGGACGCCGGTCACCCATAAGCTTTGCTGCACCCGCATCCGCCCGGTATTCACGTTTGCGTGAAAAATACATTACGACAATACTGGCAAGAATACCGAACATGATTTCAAATGCCACGCTGCTGATCCAGTAACCAATGCCTGGACTTCCTGATTCATCTTCATCCCTGCGAAGGAAACTGTCCACCATGTATGCAAGGACTCGCGCCAGAAAGATCACAAAAGTATTGACCACTCCCTGGATCAGGGTCAGAGTCACCATGTCACCGTTTTCGATATGGGCGACCTCATGAGCCAGCACGGCTTCCACCTGTTTCTTATTCATGCTGTGCAGCAATCCGGTCGAAACGGCAACCAGCGATTTTGACTTGCTTGGCCCTGTGGCAAAAGCATTCGGCGCGCCGTCGTAAACAGCCACCTCGGGCATCGGCAAACCGGCTTTGCCGGAGAGCTGTCTGACGGTATCAACGAGCCAGGCCTCCTCCTGATTTGCAGGTCGCTCGATAACCCTTGCACCGGTACTCCATTTCGCCATTGCTTTTGACATCATCAGCGAAATAAAAGAACCTCCGAAGCCAATCAGGGCAGCAAAAGCCAGCAACATGCCCATATTCAATCCATTGGCAGTCAGAAAGCGGTCGACGCCCAGAAGACGGGCCGTAATCGACAGCACCAGCATTACCGCAATGTTTGTCAACAAAAACAGAACTATTCTTTTCATCTGTATCCTCCGGCTTACAGTGTTTTTTATGAATTAAATGTTATTGAAACCGTACGATCGTACCGCCAACCGAGTGGCGTATCACCTTTCCTCAATGAGACGATACTTCCATCCAGCTGAAAGCATCATCCGTGAATATAGTCAGCTCTCCGTCATTTCTGGTTTTGACATCTCAACAGCTCACGATTCAGTGAACCGGACTGCTGTGCATCCTGTCTGGCTCAGCGATACTCTTCCCACCACCTTTTGACGTTCATTTGCGGATATTCCTGCACAACTTTTTTCAGAAAACAATACCATTAAACCCGACCAATCCATACGTGAAGTCAGCAGGATGCATTGCCTCGTCGCATCCCACCAAGTCCATTCAAGGTCCAAGTGCGGCAACCTGCCGGATACAGGAGGTTTTCCATGAACAAGCACGATATATGCGGTATTTCGCATTGACCACTCCATCCTGCCTTTAAGTCAACGAATTAAAGACGTATATCCACCTGGAATCATTTACCCGTCTTCTGCCTGGTACTCTCATAACTGCCGCCGAAAACTCCACTGCCCTCACCTTCACACGCTCCGCTTGACGCCGAAAAACAAAAAAACAAGAACTGTCGCTTCATCCGGCAATGAAAATTCCTGCCGGGGAATGTTCCTGGGTCAAGGGTGGTTAAGTCTGTTAACAAACAAAAACCTGTAGTATTTTTCAGATTGGCGCTTTCATCGGTATTTCCGGAATGATGCCCGGAACCCGTAAACAGGAAGAGTAATACAGGCTTTTCAATGAGTTATGGGGAGTTTCGTTATATTGTTGTACAAGACATTTCCTGTTATGGTGTTATTGCCAGCTTGAAGCACCGGGCATCCTGACCGGAAAGGACAGAAGGATCTGATCACTGAACGAAGGAGTTCAGCAATTCTGTCGTCTTTATTTTATCGTGGCTCGTGACAGGTAAGGCTTCAACGGGCATAAGAACATATTTTGTCAGTATTTTTTACTTATGAGTGTCAATAAAGAGTTCAATGCCGGGCAGGCGGTTCCTGCTGTTCGGCGTGAGATACCATATAACTATACCTCTGCGAGCGACAGGCAGGCGATCTCGTTCATTCTGGGTGAAGAGGTCGTCAGACAGATCGAAGCGTTACGCGATCTGCGTGTTACAGGACGCTCGGCTCGCCTGCTCATGCAGCTTTTCGGCGACATCCTGATTCATGGCCGCAATCCCTATCTCTTCCAGGAGCTGATCGGTTCGGAGCGGCGGCGAAACAGGATTTTCGAGCACGCCCGAAAGGATATCGAGACCATCGAGTCGTCGGCAAACAGCGAACCGAGAGTGATGGCGATCGTCCAGACCCTCCGCGTGAAGCTGGAGAAGTTCCGCGCCGAGATCGAGCGGCTGCCGGAGTTCCGCCGCAAGGTCAGGAAAGAGCTCGCCCCCATCGTCGGGGCGAAGAACGTGCTGTTCGACCCCTTTTCGATTGTGGCTCACGCCACCGACGCCACCGACTGGCGTTTGTACCTGCCGGTTGCCGTGGTGACGCCGGACGACGAGGCGCAGGTCGCGCCCCTGATCGGGGCCATCGCCCGGCTCAATCTGCGCGTGATTCCGCGAGGCGCGGGTACCGGCCTCACGGGCGGCGCGGTGCCGTTGCGCTCGGACTGCGTCATCATCAACACCGAAAAGCTGAACCGCGTGCGCGGCATCACCGAGAGAACTTTCCATCTCAAGGACGGCCACACGGTAACGGGCAGCGTGATCGAGGTCGAGGCGGGGGTCATCACCGAGGCGGCCATGCACCACGCCGACGAGCACGGCCTGGTCTTCGCCACCGACCCCACAAGCGAGTGGGCCTGCACCATAGGGGGCAACATCGCCGAGAACGCGGGCGGCAAGATGGCCGTGCGCTGGGGCACCTGCATCGACAACCTGCTCGAATGGAAGATCGCCATGCCGGGAGGCAAGCTCTGGAGCGTGCGCCGCACCGACCATCAGCTTCGCAAGATTCTGCCCGAGGATACCGTGACTTACGAGGTGCTCGACCAGCACGGCGCTCCGCTCAAGCGCATCGCCCTGCGCGGCACGGAGATCCGCAAGCAGGGGCTGTGGAAGGACATCACCAACAAGGCGCTCGGCGGCGTCCCCGGCCTCCAGAAGGAGGGCACTGACGGCGTCATCACCTCGGCTGTCTTCGTGCTCTACCCGAAGTACGAAGAGAAGCGCACGCTCTGCCTGGAGTTCTTCGGCCCCGACATGGACGAGGCAAGCCGTGTGATTGTCGAGCTTTCGAAGGCGTTCCCGTACCAGAATGTCGAGCACGAAACGCTGCTTGCGCTGGAGCACTTCGACGACGAGTACATCCGCGCCATCGACTACAAGGTGAAGGCCACCCGCCCGCAGACGCCGAAAGCGGTGCTCCTGATCGACATCGCGGGACATACGGAAGCGGAGGTCGAGGCGGGCGTGGAGCGCGTTCGCAACCTGCTCGACAAGCATCCGAACACCCTGATGTTCGTGGCGCGAGACCATGCCGAAAGCGTCCAGTTCTGGCAGGATCGCAAGAAGCTCGGCGCCATTGCCCGGCGCACCAACGCCTTCAAGCTGAACGAGGATATCGTCATCCCCATCGAGCAGCTTGCCGTCTTCGCCCGTTTCATCGACGACCTGAACGTCGAGGAGGAGCGCTACGCGCAGTTGCAGTATGTCGAACGGATCGACGCGATGCTGCATGAAAGCAGCAATCCCGAGAGCCTCTCGCCCTTCGAGGCGAAGATTCCGGCAGGCCTCGGCCTCTGCGACCTGATCCGCAACCGCCTCGAAGCCGCCGATCCGCTGCTGTTGCGTTCGCTGACGCTGTTGCAGGAGTTCCGCACCGAGCTGAACCAGCTCTTCCGCGGCTATCCCAAAACGCTCGACGCCATCGCGGCGGCCTACAAGCACGTGCGCGACCGGCGCATCGTGCTGGCCACGCACATGCACGCCGGCGACGGCAACGTGCACGTCAACGTGCCGGTGCTCTCGAACGACCGCCCGATGCTCGACCGGGCCGATCACGTCATCGACCAGGTGATGCAAAAGGTGATTTCGCTTGGTGGCGTCGTCTCCGGCGAGCACGGCATCGGTGTGACGAAGCTGAAGTATATGGACAAGGCCCGCATCGACGAACTGAGCGCCTACCGCCGCGAGGTCGATCCGAAAGGGATCATGAATCCCGGCAAGCTGGAGGATTACGAGGCACTGAACCACATCTTCACGCCATCGTTCAACCTCCTGGAGCTGGAGGCGCACATCCTCAAGCGCGGCAAGCTCGAAGCGCTCTCGAAGAAGGTGGATTACTGCATCCGCTGCGGCAAGTGCAAGCCGGACTGCTGCGTCTACTACCCGGCACGCGGCATGTTCTACCACCCGCGCAACAAGAACCTCGCAATCGGCTCGCTCATCGAGGCGCTGCTCTACGACGCCCAGCGCGAACGCTCGACCGATTTCAGGCTTTTGCAGTGGCTGGAGGAGGTCTCGGATCACTGCACCATCTGTCACAAGTGCCTCAAACCCTGCCCGGTGGACATCGATTCGGGCGAGGTGTCTATTCTCGAACGGGAGATTCTCTCGGCGCGCGGCTTCAAGGACTCGCCGCCCATCACCAGGATGACCCTGAACTACCTGGCCAACCGCTCGCCGTTCTACAACAAGATGTTCCGCAACACGGTGCTGAGGATTGGCGGCGCGGCCCAGCGGGCCGGCACGAAACTGACTGCTCCGCTTCAGGCATCCGAAGAGGCGCAAAATTTCATTCCGCCCCTGCGCCTCCTGCGGTCTGCCGTACCGCCGGTACCGGAAAAGACATTGCGCGACGTGCTGCCAGCCTGTGACAGCGACCAGGTGCTGGTTTTCGAGCCTGAAACAGCAAAAGAACCCTTTTCCACGGTCTTCTATTTCCCCGGTTGCGGCTCGGAGCGCCTGCATTCAGCCATTTCGATGGCCGCGATCCACATTCTGCTCGAAACGGGCACACGCGTAGTGCTTCCGCCGCCCTTCCTGTGCTGTGGATTTCCACTGCATGTGAACGCCAAGAGCGAAGAATATGCCTCGATCGTCCTTCGCAACACGGTGATGTTCTCCCAGATACGGGAGATGTTCTCCTATTTCGACTTCAACGCCTGCGTTATTTCCTGCGGAACCTGCATGGAAGGGCTTGAAAACATGGAGGCTCCAAAGCTTTTCGGCAACAGGATCGTCGATGTTTCACGGTATGCCTATGAAAAAGGTATGCGGATTGACGGCGGATCGAAGGAATATCTTTACCATGCCCCCTGCCATGACTCACTCGGAGGTAAGGCACGAGACCTTCTGCGCGATGTGGGTGGATTCAGCAAAGTGACCGAAGTGCCACACTGCTGTTCAGAAGCAGGAACCCTTGCGTTATCACGACCGGACATCACCGATTCGATGTTGCAACGCAAGCGTGTGGCCCTGAAGGAGTCTCTCAACGGCGCCCCCCATGCCACGATACTGACCAATTGTCCCTCATGCGTGCAGGGACTTGGACGAAACCACGACATGGGAGTCGAGCCCAAACATATAGCCGTGGCACTGGCCGAGAAACATTCCGGACCTGACTGGATGGAGCGATTCCTTGTGCAGGCAGGCAAAGCGACTGCGGTGATGTTCTGACGAATGAATGTTGAATGAATTGCAGGGGCGTACTGGCGTGTGCGCCCTTTTTTTGTCATGACGCTTACCGCATCAGCCTCATTCATCTCACAATTCCCACCAGAATGTATTTTTCCACGCCTGCACGCAAAAACCTGCAAAAAGGTAGCTTTTTACTTCTTTTCCGATCAGCTCGCAATCATGCGTATAATTTTATCAAGTGACAGTAAAAATATAAGTTACGGTCAACGAAGTGTCGTGTCAGAAAAACCACTGAACGTATGGCATAATTTTTGCTGATATTCTCTTAAAGAGTATGGTCAATCATGACCATCGCCATCATGCAACACACAACGCTGAACGTAACACGACAATGTACACCATCATTAATGAAGCCGCTTACATCATGGTTACGTTCAACGGCTATGCCAGCTTTTCAGCGCTTCTTGACGCATTTCTCAGGATAGCTGAAATGCCCGGATATGAACGCAAGAACCGGATATGGATATTCAGACAAAACGATGAGGCAAGCCTTTCGCTCTCGACAATTTCCTCTGTCATACCGATCATCATGGAAATCGATCCACAAAAGAAGAAAAAGAGCAAGGTTGCGATAGTACTGCAAAACGGCTTCCAAAGCACTGTCGCCAGACTTTTCACACAGGGAGAAAAAACGGGAGCACGTGACATCGACCTCTTCGGAAATCTCGACAGCGCCGTGCGGTGGGTAACGGGAGGAAGTGTCAGGAGTTAGGGCAGGCAAAAAGAGGAGGTCAACCTGTTCGTCCTGTTCCCTATCCCCCCTGATGCCACTCTCCATGACGGTTGAAAAACCGCTCTCTTCGATACCCGAAAAATGATGCTGCCAGCCTTGCAAGCATCAGAATAACCGGCTGGTACCGCAGGGTACTCCCCCGACTGCTGATCTTTCTGATCGAGGGCACCAGTGACGCTGCAACAATTTCGGAAGTTTCGGCCAAAACATTGAAAAACCGTTTCTGTGCTGGTGTTGCGTCCCTGAGCAGGAGATCGGTCAGAACCAGACCGGGGCTCAGTTCGTGCACGCCGACCGACAGGATTCCTGCCGTTTCAAGCTCGTCAAGAAGAAGCTCGCTCATGATGGCAACGGCACGTTTGGATGCCCGGTGAGGAACGGAAGTCGGTGAAGAGCGGAGGCCTGCTGACGAAAAGCCCATATTGAAAATATGATAAACAGGAACGCCCTTTCCTTCGGGCTGACGGAGCATGAGACGAAGCGCTTCCGAACAGAGCATCATACTGCCGGAAAGATTGGTACGGCAGGTCTCATCAATATCGGAAATCCCGAGGTCCCAAAGCGGACGGCGCATCAGACCGGCCGTACCGGCATTATTGATCCATCGGTCGATGATACCGAGCTTCGATGCCGAAAAAGCTGCAAAGGCTGCGGCCTGCTGAGGAACTGATACATCACACGACATCCCGTAAACCACCCCGTCAGGCACATCACTGCCGAGAGTCTGCAAAGCTGATTTCAGATTCGATTCACGGCGCCCGCAGATCACCACACGGTCACCGGCCCGGAGGAACTCTCTGGCCATGGCAAGTCCAAGGCCGGCACTCCCCCCGGTTATAACCACTCCCAAAGATTTCCGGACGTTGCTCAACAGCGGTAAAACATTTTAAAGGTTATTCTTTCAATAATTTACACTTTTCATTGATCATTCCGGACTATTCAGCCACGAGTAACCCGTGAGGAGAAATGAATGCTGACGGATAAGGTAGGCGGGAATGCTAATTTTCTTAAATTTGAACTCGCTGTCCTGCAATCAGCAAACCAAACAAGAAGCGGACACAAGCGTATGGAACCCTATTACCATCAGTTTCTTAAGGAATTCCATTTACCGTTGACCAATCCTGTGCTGGTCTTTTCACTTGTGCTGTTCATCATTCTGCTCGCCCCTATCGTTTTCAAAAGAATCAATATCCCCGGAACTGTCGGACTGATTCTTTCTGGAGTGATCATTGGGCCGCACAGCCTGAATCTTCTTGAAAAAAGCTCTGCAGTCGATCTGTTCTCTACCATCGGACTGCTCTATACCATGTTTCTGGCCGGTCTTGAACTCGAAGTCAACGAATTCAGAAAAAACCGCTATAAAAGCATCCTCTTTGGTGTTCTGACTTTTATCATCCCGATCGCGATCAGCTTTCCGGTCTGTCGTTATCTGCTGAACTACAACCTGAACACCAGCTTCCTGACAGCAAGCATGTTTGCAACCCATACGCTGGTCGCCTACCCTATTGTAAGTCGCATGGGTGTATCGAAGAATCAGGCTGTAGCAATCGCTGTTGGGGGAACTATCCTGACCGATACGGCAGTGCTGGTACTACTTGCAATTATAATCAATTACAGCCAGGGCAGCATCGATCAGAATTTCCTGGTGCATCTCGGCATATCGTTTTCATTTTTTTCTGTCATCGTTTTTCTTGTTCTCCCAGCCATCGCCCGCTGGTTCTTCACCAGACTCGAAAAAGAAAAGCATGCCCACTATATTTTTGTTCTGGCAGCGGTTTTCTTTTCGGCGTTTCTCGCAAAAGCCGCGGGACTTGAACCGATCGTGGGTGCTTTTGCCGCCGGGCTCGCACTCAATACGCTCATACCGGGCTCTTCGGCCCTGATGAACCGGATCGAGTTCATCGGCAATTCACTTTTCATTCCCTTCTTCCTGATCAGCGTCGGCATGCTTGTGGATATGAGAGTGATTTTGAGCGGACCGATGGCATTGATCATTGCAATCGTACTGACCATCGTGGCTCTTGCCGGAAAATGGCTGGCAGCTCTCTTTACTCAGAAAGCACTCGGCTACACAACAGCCCAACGACAGATAATTTTCGGCCTGAGCAGTTCCCACGCTGCCGCCACCATAGCCATCATCATGGTTGGATACCAGGCACGCATCATCGATCTGAACATCCTCAATGGAACAATCATACTCATCCTGATCACCTGTATCGTGGCCTCAATGGTCACCGAAATGGCTGCCAAGAAACTTGTCCTGGAAGAAAAAAAAGAATCGTATGGAGGGGAAAGCGAAAAGGCCGCTTCCTTCGAGCAGATACTGCTGCCGATAGCCGAAGGCAAACCATCGGAAAGGGTTCTTGAACTGGCCGTGATGATCAGGGAAAAACAGTCAGCAAATCCATTAACACTTCTGACCGTTGTACCCAATGACCAGGAAGCTGAACTGAACCTGACAAAAGCAAGAAAAGAGCTGTCACCGATGGTCAATTTTGCGGCATCATTCGACACCCGCCTGAACATCATAGCAACTATTGATTACAACATCTGCAGCGGTATCGACAGAACGGCCAAGGAGTCCCAATCGGATCTGATCGTCTTCGACTGGCCGAACCGGCAAGGATTCATCGACCGGATGATCAATGACACTACAGAGAGCATCGTAGGATGTACCAGCAAAACCACGATGATCTGCCATCTCACCCGTCCTCTGGCCATGCACCGGAGAATCCTGGTTATCTGTCCCCCATTTGCCGAAAAAGAGAAAGGCTTCGAGCAATGGATACGAAAAATCAGACGCCTGTCGCAGGAATTGAGCATCCCGTTGCTGATCCATTGTGATCGGAACAGTCGTCAGGCTGTCACCGAGGCACTGAAAAAAATGTCTGGTGCTTCATCAGTACTGTTCGAGTCGTTCAGAAGCATCCGTGAATGGGAGGAGATTTCAAAACAGGGCCACCATTTCAGGGATGACGACATCATCACATTCGTGAGCGCTCGCAGTGAATCAATCTCTTACAAACCCTTTTTCGATTCAATACCTGGCCGCCTTGAAAAACATTTCGCCGGTATCAGCAAAATCATGGTCTACCCGGCACAATTCGAATCGGCAAGCATCAACGAAGGGTATGGCGACGTGGTTGCGCCGAAACCACTCCCCTTCGGAGCATCAGCCATCCGCAGAATCGGGCAGGATATCTCTGTTTTCATGAAAAGAAACCAGTTACAAATCAGAAAAAAACTCAGGAAAAAACAGCAGGAACAGTCAAACAATTTGGATAATCCTGAAAAGAGTCATAAAATATAAGGATTGTTAAATTGAGCAGTTAAACCGTCAGATTACCGTTCAGCCCGGTAGATGACAAGCCCTGTATGCCTATGCGAAAAGAGAGCACAACCAGGCCCGGCCTGCTGGTTTTCAAAAGCCTCATGGTTTGCGCCGCCGTTGCTGCCAACCTGTTCTTCCACGCCCCCGCTCTTCTGGCTTCTGACGATGAAACCGAAATCGCCCGCACGGATCCATCCAGAGACATGTTCATGCCGGTCAGGGAATCGGTTCAGAACATCCAGAATCTTTTCACCAACATCAAACAGTACCTTGGCATCCGGTACCGTTTCGGCGGTGATACACCTTCCGGTTTCGATTGCTCTGGTTTTGTCCGTTTCATGTTCAGTAAAGAACTCGACCTCAATCTGCCTCGCTCGTCGCGAGAAATGGCGACAATGGGCACACGGGTAGACCGGAACGAACTCCTGCCCGGCGATCTCGTATTCTTCAAAAACGGGAAAAACCACATCAACCACGTAGGCATCTTTATCGGCAACAATACCTTCGTCCACTCCTCTCTCTCCAAAGGCATCACCCGCGACTCGCTGAACGAAAGCTACTACAACAAACGTTTCGCCACCGCTGTCCGAATTGTCGATATGAAAGAAAACCAGATATCACAGGATATTGAACATCTGATCGATACACTGCCTGAAGATGACACCGCATCCTGATTTCAGAAACCCCTTCTCCATTTCCTCTCCAGGCGACCTGAATTTCATCGGTCAGTCACAATGTTTTATATACACGTGATTTCGTAACCTGGCTGCTCAACCCCCGCTTCGTTTTCCGTTATAGAAATTGCCAACAGAATCAGCCTCTTCTGTTCCGCTCACGAAGCAACGCGGATTGACGGGTTGCTGTTCTCATCAGCATAAAGAGTTAATGCCGTTGTGAACATCTCGCCAATCCCTGCTTACCGATAAAAAATCACGTCGGCAATAACAAGATAATTGAATATTGCAGAAAGAGTTATAGATTCAGGCACCAGAAACCGGATATCCACTTCATCATACAGGAAGCTTCCGTTTCCGTTCTTCGGCTGCTACATGTATTTTTCGAAAAGGCAAAGGCTCTGCGTTCTGAAGCACCCGAACCTGCCATTCATAAAGATGTTTTTCGCAGCGACGAGTGCGGCAACGCTTCTGCAGTCGCCTTAAGCTGGCCAGTTCTTTGCCTGAAAACCTTATTGGTAAAACACAGGAATCTCAATCTCCCTGTTATCATCATGAAAACGTTCATAAAAATATCCCTGCTTTTTTTCCTGATTTCCAGTACGATGTGTACCACACTTTACCTCGGACTCGGACTGCTTGTGTCACTGCACGCCACAAAACCTGAAAAGACGGATCTGATCGTCGTACTTGGCGGCGATGACGGGCTGAGGGTCAGCAAGGGCGCTGAACTCTACAAAGCCGGCTTTGCGAAGAACATCCTGCTGACAGGCATAGACAGCCGCTATTACCGACCGAACCATCCCAACTGGCGTGAACGCAAACTCATGAAACAAGGTGTAACGAGAAAAAACATCATCGTCGATACCTGGTCGGAAACAAGCTGGGAAGAGGCGGAAAGCACGGCAGACCTGATGGATAAACACGGTTGGAAAAGCGCTCTCGTAGTGAGCGATCCGCCACACATGCTTCGCCTGCACAAGACCTGGAAAAAAGCCTTTGACGGTTCCGGCAAGCGTTTCATCCTGGTTGCCACCGAACCCCCATGGTGGAATCCCATGCTCTGGTGGCGCGACCGCATCAGTTACCGCTTCGTCATAAGCGAAATCAAGAAGAATATCTTCTATCTGGTGGCCTATTACTGAGAGGCAATCCGGGCGGGGTCACAGTGAAGGCGCCATTGGATGGATCGCCACACCCCCAGAGGTCGGGACTCGCGATGACGTGGAAGAGGGAGTCGGCGATTGAATTCCGTCATTGCGAGGAGCGGAGCGACGCGGCAATCCATGCAGCATCAGCGAAGCCCGTGAAGATGGATCGCCACGCCCCGACAAATCGGGACTCGCGATGACGTGGAAGAGGAAGTCGGTGATTGAACCGTCATTGCGAGGAGCGGAGCGACGCGGCAATCCATGCAGCATCAGCGAAGCCCGTGAAAATGGATCGCCACCTCCCCAGAGGTCGGGACTCGCGATGACGGAGTCCGGGTTAGTGACAGAAAAGGAGGAATATTGTTGCTATCCCCGCTGAGCTGAAGTACCGCTGACGCCTGGGCCTTCGATGGCGCTTCGTCCTCCGGCAAGCGGCGTAACCCTGATATGGGTGGAGATGCGATCCCGAAGCGCCGGAACATGGGAAATCACGCCGATAAGCTTACCTGCCTGCTGAAGGCTCCCAAGTGTCTTGAGGGCAGTTTCCAGCGCCTCTTCGTCCAGCGTCCCGAATCCTTCATCAAGAAACAACGAATCGACTCTGACGTTTCGGCTCGACATCTGCGACACACCGAGGGCGAGAGCGAGACTGACGATAAAGCTCTCTCCGCCGGAAAGGTTGCGGGTCGAACGCACCTCTCCCGCCTGCCACAGATCGATGACGCTGAGTTCAAGCGGTTGTACCGGGTCGTGCAGCAACACATAGCGATCAGTCATGCGCACGAGCTGGCGATTGGCATGAGCGATCATGATCTCGAAGGTGATCCCTTGCGCGAAGTTGCGGAATTTCTTGCCGTCGGCTGATCCGATGAGATCGTGGAGCATCTCCCATCGCCGGCACTCGGTTTTCTGCGCCACGATCTTCTCCATTTTCGAACGATGCTCTTCAGCTGCAACCCGGTGATCGTCGAGCTGCCTCGTAATTGCACCGATACCTCCCCTGACGTTCCGCAGCTCTTCATCGAGCTGCACGCCCTTTGCAGCAAGCTCCTCAGCGGTAGCCGTCGTAAGACGGCGCTCAAGTTCGACACGAAGCCGGCTCTCTCGGTCGGCACGCTTCAGGTCGACATCGCGTTTCCGGTTTTCAAGCACCGTGGCGCGATGCTCGATACGCTGACGCTCGGCCTCGGGCAGAACAGCTGCGAGACAGGCCATCTCGCTGGCAAAACCTTTCTCGTGAAGCGCCTGAACGAACTCTTTTTCCCTAATGTCGAGATCCTCTCGCTCCTGCCGCAGGCTGCGCTGCAAATCGCCTGTCGAGGTTTCGAGCACAGCGAGCGCCTGCATTGCGGCATTGCGCGCATCCACCGTCGCGGCCAACTGGTCGCTGGCCGTTTGCAGGAGGCTTTCGAGACGCTCCTCTTCGGCATCGGGAGAGTGATCCCCGAAACGTTCAGAACGCTCTTTCCTGCCTGCCTCCAACCCGGCAAATGCCATCTCGACCTCTCCGCACTTAGCCGCGCTATCGATGAGAAGCGTCGCGATCTGCCCGTCGAAGTTACGAAGCGAGGCCTCGCCGGCATTCAGTGTCTTTTCGAGATTCCGGCCCCGCTCATCTTCGCGCCTCCACGCTTCGCACCAGCTTTCCAGGCTGGAAAGCACCAGTTCGGCAGCACTGTCCTGGTCAAAGATTATGCCGAACGGCTCGACCAGGACACAAACGCGTTGCCGGCGCTCGTCCAAATCCTGACGGGCCGCATCGTGATCGCGCTCGAAACGGGCCAGATCGAGACGGCTCGAGCGCTGACGATCGGCAACCTGTTCGAGACGACGCCCATCGGCCAGTGCGGCTTCATGCAGTTGCTGCAAACGGGCCTCCTCCTCACGAATCAGGTTTTCAAGCGTTTCGAGTCGCTCGATACGACCGGACAGCTCCACGATCATTGACGAACTCTCTTCGAGGGCCTGAAGCACGACAGGCTCGGCTTCGCGTGCCGGATTTTCGATACCGGCCTTTTCGAGCAACCCGAGACATTGCCGTCCGGATGCCTCACGCATGACGGCAAGCTCCTGTCTGCGCTGCCGCTTTTCTTCAATTTCCGTCTGGTACCGGGCGACGTCGAGTTCAAACGACTTCAGCGCCTGTGCATGTTCCTGCACGGTACGCTTCGCGGCTTCAACGGCCTGTTCATCGCTTTGCGGCAAGCCATCTCCCTCTTCTTTCCAGGGATGATGCCGGGAACCGCACAAGGGGCAGGGGTGCCCATCGACCAGGCGATGCCGCTCCTCTTCAAGGCTGCGCACCCGATCGGCAAGCCGAGCGAGCCTCTCCTGTGCAGTCGCTTCCCGCTCCGCGTGCGCCACAAGTTCCCGCTCATGCTCCATCTTCAGCGAAGCCTCGGCTTTCATGCGTTCGAGTTCTTCGATACCCGTATCGAGCAGCGTTATCTTGGGCAACAGCTCTTTGCCGGATGCATAGAGACCCGCAATCTCCTCGAACAGTCGGCGGCGCTCCTTCAGAATATCCAGTTCACCGCGAAGCGCTTTTTGGGTCGAACCGCCAAGCAGCGCAGCAAACGATACCCGCCGCTCATCGAGCACCAGACTCGCTATGTCAAAAGCGGTTTGAGAAGCTCTGGCGTCCAGTTCGATGACGGCCCCCTCCTCCTGCAATCGATCGAGAAGTCGCCGGACAGCATCGATGCCGGAAGCCGCTGCCCGCTCCCTGTGCTCGGCAGGACGCAACTCATCGAAAGCGTGCCGGATACCCGACAGCTCACTGAGCAGCGAGGCGTATGAACAATGCTCCTCCTGCCACATACGGAGCGCATCGAGATCGCGCCGGGCCGACTCGACGGCAGAGAAATCAGCTGCCCGTAGGGATTCGAGCCGTCCGAGCCGGTCTTCGAACGCTTCGAGTTCCCGTTTCAGCCGCTCGGATTCCCGCTGTCTGCCATCGATCACCGTATCGAGCTGACGCACCTGCGCGATGAGCGGCCTCGAAGCGGCAACGCTCTCCTGCGCTGAAACAAGCGCCTTGCCGGCCTCCTCATACCGCTTTTCCGCAATCTGCCGTCGGCTTTCAGCCTCAGGCCGCATAGCCTCCTTCGCGGCAAGATCTTCGGAATCCCGCTGCAAACGCTCTCTTTTCAGCGTCAGCACGGCATGCAAGGGTTCGACGGCCGCCGCATCACGGGCAATCCGAAGGCGCTCCTCATCGGCCCGGAAAACCTCCCGTTCAGCATCGAGCGCCTCCGCTTCACTGCCAATCACGACCAGCTCCTCTTCAAGCCTCGCAATCTCCTGCAACCAGCGAAGAGCCGTTGCCCCAGCTTCGAGACCAGCATTCAGCTCTCGCTCCTTTTCGAGACAAGCTGCCCGGTCTGCTTCGAGCGTTTTCAGCTCCTCTTCGCCAAGCAGGCGGATGCCCTCGCATTCGAGCTGAAGACGTTCGAGCGTCAACTGTTCAGCCTTTTTCCGCTCGTGCACCCTCATAGAGATCACCGAGTAAATCTCCGTACCGGTAATCTGTTCGAGCACCGGTGCACGCTGGTCGGGGTCAGATTGCAGAAACCTGGCGAAAGCTCCCTGGGCAAGCAGCATCGAACGGGTGAAACGGTCAAAATCCATGCCGGTGCGCGCCTCGACCTCAAGCAGAGTCTCCTGAAGCCTGGTCTGGATGACCTTTCCGGTCGTCGCATCGGATATCTCATGTTTCTGCGCCTGGAGTTCTCCCCCGCGACGCCGACGGGAACGGTGCTGGCTCCAGTGACAACGGAAAACACCGTCGTCATTCGAAAAGGTCACCTCGGCGAAGCAGTCGCCCGCATGACGCGACATGATCTCGTTGCTGCTTTTGGTGATCCTTCCGAGGCGTGGCGTCTGGCCGTAGAGCGCCAGGCAGATGGCGTCGAGAATGGTGCTCTTGCCGGAACCCGTCGGACCGGTAATGGCGAAAAGGCCGTCCGAAAGATATTCCGGGCAGGTAAAATCGATCTCCCACTCCCCTTGCAGCGAGTTGAGGTTGGCGAACCGAAGCTTCCGGACAATCACAGGCCCTCCTTTTCAGCCATAACATCCTCCTCCTGCAACGAGCGAAGCACTTCGCGATAGCTCTCCATGAGTGCAGGCCGGAGCGCCTCGTCCATACCATAGGCTTCGAGACAGCGAACGAACACCGCTTCGGGATCGAGCTGATGGAGCGATTCGTCCTCGACAGCCTGGCTCAACGCCTGCTGAAGCGGTCGGTTATTGCGGATACGGCGGATTTCAAGCAGCGAACCCGCGACGGCCGCTTCCAGCGCCTCCTGCACCACCGGTGGAGGTTCGTCGCCCCGGTAATCAATCTCAAGCCACGCCGTGCTGCCCGCAGCCCTGAGCGTTGCGATCGAAACGCTCAGTTCATCGAGACCTCCGACAAGCCGTTCGAGTGGCTGGAAACCGGGTATCGCGATCTCCGTAACCGTTGGAACGCAACCCTCGAAATCGACCATGAGCACCAGTTTTTTCTGTTTCGCCTCACCGAACCCCATCGGAATTGGTGCGCCGCAATAACGCATATGCTCGGCACCGCCCACCTTCTGCGGCACATGCATATGGCCGAGAGCCACATAATCGAAGGTATCGGGAAAAACCGAAGAGCAGACAAGCGAAAGTGCACCGGCATAAATGTCACGGACACCGTCGTCTTCAATCGTGATGCATCCGGCGGTAAAGAGATGACCCATAGCGATCACAGGAATCTCTCCGCCGAAACTCTGGCGACGGGCATCGGCAATCCGGGCGACCTCGGAATAGTGAAGCCCGACACCTTCGGCCAGCTTGCGGATCTTGTCCTCCATGCTCTCCCCCGGCTCGACGGTACGAATGTCGCGATCCCGCAGAAAAGGCACAGCACATACCACGGCCTCAGGTCTGCCCTCTTTGTCATGAAGCACGAGCACCTCATCCGCCGGATTGCCGGTCACGGCACCAAGCACATGGACGTCGAACGAACGGAGCAAATCTTTCGGGGCGTCGAGAAAGGTGGGTGAATCGTGATTACCGCTGGTGACGACCACATGGCGGCAGGGCGATTGAGCGGAAAGGGCGATCCGGTGCAGGAATTGGTAGTAGAGCTTCTGGGTGGCATTGCCGGGCGTGGTGGTATCGAAGATATCGCCAGCAACGACAAGCACCTCGATTCCCTGCGATTCGACGATACCGGCAAGCCAGTCGAGAAAAGCTTCGAATTCGCGTTGACGGTTACGACCGTACAGGGTGCGGCCAAGATGCCAGTCCGATGTATGAAGAACTCTCAAAGACAAGGGATGATGGAGAATGGAGAATTGAAAAAGGATAATGCACAATGTAGGAAGAGACGCCGGGAGAGCCAAGAACCGGTTCAGCAAAAAAAATTCAAGCTGGTGGAATTTACTTTATTTTGTAAAGTTTTTTGTGTTAAAAGAAAAGAATAGGTCTTATAGGTCTTATAGGTCGAATAGGGCAAAAAAAGACTATACTGCCAGAGAACATCTGCTTTACGGGTTCCCCATTATCCATTATTCATTATCAACTATCTCATCCGGCAGTTTCTTCGAGACTTTTGCGCCCAACTTGCGGATTTCCTCGGCTCGTCCGGCAAGGTTGCCCCGGCCTTCGGTGAGGCGTTTCATGGCGAGATCGAAGCTCTCCGAGACGCCGGAGAGCTTGCGACGCGCTTCGGTCATAGCTTCGGCGACCAGCACCACCTGATCGTAGATGCGGCCAGCCTTGTCGGCGATCAGTTCAGCGTTGCGGTTTTCGTTTTCACGCCGCCATATCTGCGCGATGAGACGCAGGGTGATCATGAGCGTCGTCGGGCCGGTGACGACGACGTTCCGCCCCGCCAGATCGTAGAAAAGCGACGGATCAGCCTGCATCGCTGCCTGGTAGGCCGGTTCGAGCGGGATGCACATGATGATGAAGTCAAGCGTCCGGTTGCCCCGTAGCGCCGCGTAGTCCTTGCGTTCGAGTTCGGCCACATGCCGCCGCACCGACTGCACATGCTCCCGCAACGCCTCGTTGCGACGAGCCTCGTGCTCCTCGCCGCACCAGCGTTCGTAGGCGGTGAGCGAGACCTTGGCATCGACCACCACCGCTTTCTCGCCCGGCAGGTGCACCATGAAGTCGGGCCGAACGAGCCGCCCGTCGTCGGTGCGGTCGCTCTCCTGCACGGTGTATTCGCGCCCCTTCACCAGACCCGACGCCTCGAAGAGCCGCTCGACGATCAGCTCGCCCCAGTCCCCCTGCTTCTTGCTCTCCCCCTTGATGGCCCGCGCCAGATTGTTGGCCTCGTCACTCACCTGATGGTTCAGCTCCTGAAGCTGCCGCACCTGTTCAAGCAGCCGCGCCGACAGCTCCGTGTCGCTGCGATGCACCTCATCGACACGCTGCCGGAACGAGTCGAGCTGCAACCGGAACGGCTCCAGCAGGCCGTCGAGCCGCTGCCGGTGCTGCTCCGAAAGCGCTGCGCCCCGCTCCTCGACGATCCGGTTGGCGAGATTTTCGAGCGTCGCCTGCAATCGCGCCTCATCCGCCCGCCGAGCTTCGGCTACGGACGCCCCCCGCTCCCGCTCATGCTCCACCTCCGCCACCAGCCGCGCATTCTCCACCGAAAGCCCCCGAGCCTCCCGCTGACTGCGCAGAAGCAGAAATCCGAGTGCGGCGACGAAGATGACGAGCAGAAGGATGACGAGGGTCGAGGTCATGGGTGGATCGGGATTGGGTTGTTCACTCTTTTCTGAAGATAGCCATTAGCGTAAAAAATTACAGAAGAAAGTGGACACGGTGGACGGCAAGGGCATCGTGAAAGGCAGGCTCATACCCATATCCCACCACTATCAACTATCAACTATCAACTATCAACTCGTATTTCAATAATATCCTCCCAGCTTGTGGTGTAATGGGGGGAGAGCTTTTCCTGGCGCTGTTTCCAGCCGGTGCTGGCGTCGGCGGCGATGCGGAGCGTGCCCTGGCCATAGCGGGAGTTGACGGCGTCAAGCGCCTGCATGAGCCTTGACGATGTTTCCTGCACTTGCATTGGTTCGGGGTCGAAGAGGGTGGTCTGGTGCAGTTCAGAGCCAGTGACGGGGGCGAGGCCTCCGAGGATGACGCCCGCTTTCTTGTAGGGCAGTCCGGGGCGGAAAAGGTCGCCAAGCACGACGGCAGCGGTGCGGACGATGGCGAGGGTATCCTGCGTGGCAACCGGCAGCGAGGCCGTGCGGGTGCCGTAGTAGCGAAGCGGCTTCTCTTCGAAAGGGCTGGTGCAGATGAACACAGTGACAAGCGAGGCCAGCTCCCCTTCGCCGCGAAGCTTCAGGGCGCATTTGGTGGCGAAGTGCGCCACCGCCTGGCCGAGCGAGGCTTTGTCCGTGACAACCTCGCCGAAAGAGCGCGAGGTGCAGATGCTCTGCTTCGCCGGGCGCACCAGTTCGAGCGGCAGGCAGGAGTTGCCGTTCAGCTCCGCCTGCACCCTCGCTCCGGTGATGTGCAGGTGGCGGCGCACCCACGCCGTCGGCGCGTCGGCCAGGTCGAGTGCCGTTTTCACGCCGTTGCGGTTCAGGAACTCCGTGTGCCGACGCCCGATGCCCCACACATCGCCCACCTCCATCGACGCCATCGCCTTGCGGGCAACCTCGCAGTCGGGCAGAATGCAGACCCCCTCGAATTGCGGATTTTTCTTGGCCATCCGGTTGGCCAGTTTGGCGAGCGTCTTGGTCGGTGCCAGACCGATGCTGACCGGAATGCCGGTATCGCGCCGCACCGCCCGGCTGATCGAACGAGCGTACGCTTCGAGGCCGATGCGCTCGAAGCCCGTCATGTCGAGAAACGCCTCATCGATCGAGTAGACCTCCATCGATGGTGCAAATGCCGCAAGCGTGTTCATCACCCGGGACGACATGTCGCCGTAAAGCGCGAAGTTGGCCGAATAGAGCGCCACGCTGTGCTCTTCGATCGTCTTGCGAAACTTGAACGCCGGGCCGCCCATCGGCAGGCCGAGCGCCTTGGCCTCGTTGGAGCGCGAGATGAAACAGCCGTCGTTGTTGGAGAGCACTACTGCCGGACGCCCGTTCAGCGCCGGATTGAACACCCTCTCGCACGAGACGTAGAAATTGTTGCAATCGACCAGGGCAAACATGATGGCGGTTATTTACAGGGGGAGCATGGAGTTCAAGGACAAAAAGGACTTCAGGGACGCAAAGGACGAAGAGGACAAAGGCAGAATACCGGACACCACTGATTCCCCATTATCCATTCCCCATTATCCATTATCCATTATCAATTATCAATTCATCTTGCTTTATGGATCACGTAGGTTACGATGCCCCAGACCTGAAACTCGCTCTCCTCGCTGATACGTACCGGCTTGAACTCGCTGTTGGCGGGCAAGAGGCAGAGGCCATCCGCGTCTTTGGAGATGCGCTTGACGGTGAACTCCCCGTCGAGGAAACAGACTGCGATGTCACCATCTTTCGGTTCAAGCGATTTGTCGATGACGAGAATGTCGCCATCCTCGATGCCGGCATCGATCATCGAAGAACCCTTGACACGGCCGTAGAAAGTCGCATTGGGGTGCCTGACCAGCGCCCGGTTCAGGTCGAGCTTCAGTTCGAGATGGTCTTCGGCGGGCGAGGGAAAGCCTGCCGAAAGAAAGGTCGTGGCCATCGGCAGCTCAAGCTCAGTGGTCAGGTCGGCTGTATAGAAATCGATACGGGGTGTATCACAGATTCTGGTCAGTTTCATGGTTTCTGTGCGTTCAGGTAGATCAGCCTTTTTCTGAAAGTATGAAAAAAACGGAGGATTGTCCTTCACTGCCAGGGTTGGAATGCAGGGGGGGATTTAGTACAATGCCTGAAAGTGATGATGCCGTCCGGCAACCACAGTCGATTTCGAAAGAAATAAACAGTCATATCATGTGCGGACGTTTCGGATTTTTCGAGCTGAGCTACTTCATCGAACAGCTCCGGCAGCTCGAACTGCCTTTCGATGAAGCACCGGGATTCGGATACCGGCAAAGCTGGAACATCGCGCCTGACAGCATGATCGTGACCTTGCTTGGTGATCATGGCCATTACCGCCTGGGCATGGCACGCTGGGGGCTGATACCGCACTGGTCAAAGGAGATGCCGAAAAGAAGACCGATCAATGCCCGTGCCGAAAGCCTTGCGGTCAAGCCCTTTTTCCGGCACATGCTGAACCGGCGGCACTGCATAATCCCGGCCAGCGGCTTCTACGAATGGAAAGCCATCGAAGAGCAGCGCAAGGAGCCCTGGTACATTCACCGCAAAGACAACCGTCCGATGGGACTGGCCGGTCTGTGGGACGAGTGGCAGCCACCCGGACCCCCGTCTCTTCCACTGATCTCCTGCACGATCATCACGACCGATGCCAACCGCGAAATGAAGCCCGTACACGATCGTATGCCTGTCATTCTCGAAGAGAATGAGTGGTCGGGCTGGCTCGATTCGTCAAATCGGAGCGCGCTGCGACTTCTCGATACCGCCGATGAAAAGGTTATCGATCTCTGGCCGGTGTCAACCAGGGTGAACAATCCCCGCAATAACGACCTGCATTGCATCGAACGGATCGAAGCCGACGTATAAATCACCAACGCCATGAATTCCATGTATGTGCATTTCCTGAAGCTATGGTTCTGTCATGTAATCACCTCCCACTTAACACCTCCTATAATAACAGTTCATCACGGGCATTAAGGCGTCCGGTGGATTTGCGGAGGATGATGCTGCACCGTGCGGGCATACCTGACTGCCGGTCTGCCGAAGAGCATGGCATAACCGAACGCATGATCATCAGGAATATCCAGCCGCTGACGCATTTCTGGCAGCATCTCCTCGATCGCCCATGTGGCGATGCCGTTCCAGAGCGTACCGATGCCGCTGGCCTGGGCGTAAAGCTCGAAGGTTGCCAGCGCGATCAGGCAATCCTCCTTTGGAGTTGAGAGGCTTTTCGGGGCCGTGGCGACCAGAAGATGGGGGGCGTCCCGGAAGACGAGATCGACCTTGTGCTTTTCCCATACCTTCACGAAGCGGGCATAGTATGCTTTAGATTCCGGCAAGACTCCCTGCCCGATGAGGCGCACCAGCCCCTCCATCAGCTCGTCACGAAACCGGGCGACCTTGGCCTTGTCATCGAGCACCGTAAAGCGCACCATACGTTTATTGACGCCGGTTGGTGCGAAGGATGCAACCGTGAGCAGCTTGTCGATAAGCTCCGGAGCGAGGTTTTCCGACCGGTACCGGCGCACAGAGCGACGCCCTGCAATCAGGGTTTCAAGCTCCACGGGATCGGGAAAATGCCCTTCGAGGGACGTGCTGTCCTCAGGTCTGAAGCCGAAGATGGAAATGGCTGCCGCCGGACAGACGGCGAGGCAATGCTCACACCTGAGGCAGGAGGGCTCCTTGTCGGGCGAAATCGCAGGATACCCGCCATCATTCAACACGATGATGCGCGACGGACAATCCCCCTCGCACTGGCCGCACTGTGTGCATTTTTCTTTGTCAACCCTGAAATCAAGCATATATATTCTGTTCTGTCACTGAAAAGTTCTGGAGTTCCGGAAACCACAGTCATAATGTCTACCGGTTAATGACAAAAGTCAATAGCAGTTTTGCGAAATCGAATTTTTTCTTACCTTAAGCTTCGCTTTGGTGAAGTGGCCGAGTGGCTAGGCAGAGGTCTGCAAAACCTCGTACAGCGGTTCGAATCCGCTCTTCACCTCCATATACAAGCACCATAAGCTGAAAAACCCCTGAGCAACCAGGGGTTTTTTATTGATACCGATGATGGCGACCGTTACTATGTCGCGGAGCCTGTCGTTTCAGGCTGATCCCGATCAGGTATTGTTGTCCCGAACCTCCTGTTTCTCATCCATGCCGCTGCAGTCGCTCCCACCCCGAGCAGCACCATGCTGCCTGGCTCCGGAACCGGGAGTGGAGGGTCATTGTAATAGAGCGAGCGCACCTGATGCGTTTGCGTCGCCCAACCGGTCGAACCGGTAAAACCGATCATTGCCGCAGATGAACCGATAACCGTCTGCAAATTGCCGATGTTACAGGAAAGCATGGGCACTACTGGTTTCAGTTCCGTCTGGCTGACACTTACCGACAAATCTCTGCCATTGTAATCGACCCAGGCATACCATGGCCCATTGCCATTGAACTCCGGATATATATCGACAGTTGCCTGGCTGACCGGAGAGCCGTTGACATTGATACCGATATGATTGCTGCTCGGATCGCCCACCTCCGGATTGTACCAGTTGTCGAACTCGATGCCGACGCTGTTCGGAATGCCGGTATAGGAGCCGTTACCTGTAGCTATCGTTCCATAACCCAGACCGCCGCCATCACCTCCGGCAATCACACTGGCGGGATTTTTTATGACGAACACGATGCCATCCGCACTTCCGTGCCCTGGATAGGTACCGAAAAACTCAAAACTGAACGTTGCATTGAAGGTAACAATGCCAACCGGCGAGGTGCTGTAAGCTGCACCGATCTGGTATGACGGATCGGCAATGTTGTTGTCGGTGAGCTGCAATATCCCGTCTGGAAGTTTTGTTGCCGTTGAACCGGGAACAGGAGCTATATCATCGAGAGTGATGGTATTCAGAACAGGTTCAGCACTGGCCTGACTGGTGATACCCGGGCATCCAAGCATCAACAATATAGCAAGCAATCGCTTTGACATGGCTGTCTGGTTTATATGAGCTGATAACTATTTATTTGAAAAACATCACTATATACATAAAAGTTGAATGATTAAAAATATTTTACATGTATACTATATATGTTCGCAAATACTACGCAATACTCACATAAATAATATCACCCGGAGGAAAACAGGATGCTCTCTGGTGGAAAGTCTGGCGAGGTATCGCTAAAAAATGAAGAGTGAAGAGATGGGGGGATTTATATCATATCAACGACGAAACGTCATGTGGAGGTCGGTCGTGCAGGAAACGAAACGAGGTGATGCGCAGCAATGATCGATACCGGTCAGATACCGGTATTGGTCATAAGCTCACATAAGGAGCTGTTTTCAACTGCACAGATATTTCAGATGGACTTCGATCTCCACCTCTTCGCTCTTCAGCTCAAAGCTGGCGGAATCGAAAGATGGCGGGCCGAAAAAGAAATGAGGGTTGTTGGAGGTGCCGACCCCCTCCTTCGGGATACCGAAGCAGTTCTTGTGCAGCTGGCCGCAGCAGCTCTCGTCGTGGATGACAGAGACCGCATAGATGCCATAAGGAACCTCCTCGAAGACATAGAAATTCGAATCCCCTATTTCGTGCAGTCCGCCTTTTCTGAACGCATGTTCCACTTCACCCGGAAATCCATGCTTTTCATTGAACAGCGCGATGCCGAGATCGCCGGTGCAATTGTGGGCATCGAGCACTTTGACCACGATACGGCCGGTGTTGCCGGGTGGCGTTTCGGCTGGAGAGGTTGTGTCGGCGGTTAGATTCATGAATAGAACACTGGTGAACGAATGGAGTCGGAGATTCACAATTTCAATGTAACAAAGATTTTGGCTACGTGTGATGCTTCGATATGCAGGAGCACGATGGAAAAGGCTGGATTGCCACGTCGCTTCGCTCCTCGCAATGACGATCTGCTGCCAGTCAGTTTGCCCAAACGAAAAAAGCCTGTTTTGCGACAGGCTTTTTCGTTGACGGATTTCAGCACTTCGCGTTTATCCGATCTTCTCCGCTCCGGAGATGATGGCGGCAACCAGTCTGTCGATGGTTGCGTCATCCATCAGTACCGGAATATTCAGGCAGATGCTGCTCTGGAGCAGTTCGCCGGTCTTCGGCCACAGCTCTTCGAGATTGGCGTCGCGGTAACGGTCGTAGGCTTTGAGCAGATGGCCCCAGATTGCGGCATAGTGCCAGTCGATCGCTTCGGGCAGAATCTTGGTGCCAAAGCCATGCTCCATCAGGTGCGCCTCGAACTGCAAGGCGGCCTCATGGTCGCGAACCTTGAAAATAAGCGTGTCGCCCTGCGCTCCAGCTTCGTCAGTGAAGGGACGCATCACAAGGTTGTCGAGGTGGCGGATGCGATCCTTGATCCTGTACTTGTTCTCCCTCGCTTTCGAGAGAATGTAGTCGATCTTGCCAAGCTGGGCGATGCCAATGGCGGCAGTCACCTCGCTCAGGCGGTAGTTCAGCCCCTTGGCACGGCGCGGATCCTTGCCGCGCGGCAGGCCGGGAATGTGCATGTGGCCGTGGTCGCTGAACTCGGCCACGCGGTCGTAAACATCCTTGTCGTCGGTGATGATCATGCCGCCCTCGCCGACGTGCAGGGTCTTGCCCGCGTCGAAGGAGAAGGAGCCGACCTTGCCGATGGTGCCGAGCTTGCGCCCTTTGTAGGTCGCGCCGAGCGACTGGGCGGCGTCCTCGATGAGGGTGATGCCGCGGCGCTCGCAGATTTCGGCGATCTCGTCCATCTTTGGCGAGGCCCACATCGGAATGGCCACGACTGCTTTGGTTTTCGGCGTGATCGCCTTTTCGACCTCAAGCGGGTCGAGGTGGTAGGTCTCGTCGATCTCCACCGGAACCGGCACGGCGCCAAGCGCGGCGGCAGCTTCAACCGGCGCGATGAAGGTCCATGCCGTCGTGATCACCTCGTCGCCGGGGCCAACACCCGCGCCCGCCAGAGCGCAGTGAATCGCCGCCGTTCCCGAGGACACCGCGTGGGCGTACTTCACGCCCATGTATGCGGCAAACTTCTCCTCGAACTCCCTCGCCTTGTAGTTTCCAGGCGCATACCTGTAGAGGGTGGTTTTCTCCCTGCTGAACAGCTCCTGTATCTCAGCCAGTTCCTCGCGGCCAATCAGCTCGGCTCCTGCCATAATTCTTTTCTTTAGTTGTTGTTATTGTCCACATCGTCCACAAAGTCCACTGCGTCCACACGCCTCAGGTCAGCGCGTCAATTACCGCTCTGGCCGACTCCTCGTTGAACTCCACCGGATTGCCGCCGAACGATCCTGAAAGCGCACCCGAAGCTTTGGCCGCAAGTTCAGCGACGTTGCCCTTACCGTAGCCGTACGGAGCGAGATTTGGAATTTCGAGCTGACGGTACAGCGCATCCATCTGTTCAAGCAGTTCAAGGGATGACTCCCTTGCCGACGCCCCCTCTTTCCTGGCGGGATTGAGCAGCGCGTATTTTTCATAGCCTTTGTTGATATTGTAGCGCATGACCTCCTTGAGGAAGATCGCGCCAGCCAGTCCGTGAGGGACCTGATGCTTCACGCCGAGATAGTAGGCGAAACCGTTGGTCGGGCCGTCGCCGGAGTTCATGAGCGCCGTAGTGCCGCAGACACTGCCAAGAGCAAGATCGAGGCGCGACTCTGCGCGGTCGAGCTGCCCCTGCTGCAAAGCGTAGAAGGTGCGCTGGAATCCTTCGATCGAGAATATGCGGCTCAAGGCGGTGTGCCTGACCGAGCCGAAGCTGTCCACGCAGTGCACAAGGCTGTCCATCGCCGAAGCAATGACGCTCTCCATCGGAGCGCTCATGGAAAGTTTCGGGTCGATGACCGAGCGTTTCGGGAAGTTCTTCCGACTGTTGATGCCGAGCTTGCGCCCCTCCTCCTCGTCGATGAAGACCGCGTTGTAGCTCACCTCCGAACCGCTGCCGAGGAGTGACGGCACGGTCACGAGCGGCACCGGATCGCTCACATCCTTGGGAAAACCCTTGAGCGAGAGTGCCGGAACGTTGTTGGTCAGGAGCAGCGCTACCCCTTTGCCGAGATCGATGGTGCTGCCGCCGCCGATGGCCACAAGCCCGTCGGGCAACTCACGGCGGAAAAACTCGGAAACATTCTCCAGATGCCTGTAGGTCGGCTCGCCCCTGAATTCATTGCAATAGACAACGGCGTTGGCGTAACACGCGTTGATATTACGCAAAACATCCTGGAAATAAAGGTTTCCCGAAAGGCTCGCATCGTAGATGATGCCCGGCTTGGCGACGCCGAGCGACTGGAGATGCTCATGCACGGAGAGAGCTTCATTGACCCCGATGCAAAGGTCGGTGGAAAGGAAAAAGTTCATATTGTCTTGATTCTGTTGGGTTCTTTGGATTTCAGGATCGGAAGAACGATCGATCGATACCTTTGCTTTTCATATAGTATTCAACGAGATCGACCTCATCGATGGTATCGATCTCCCAGGTCTGCCAGAACTCCATCGGGTAAACCGAGAGTTTGCGGCCGATACGGTTGTTGAAGCTGCGCACAACCGAAGGATGGAACAGATAGATCGAACCGTTCTCGATATACTGGGATGGGCGATCCTGCCTCATGCCACGGTTGCGCCAATCGAAATTCACGCTGTTCCACTGGCCCTCGCGCTGTTCCCAGATGGTGAGGTCGTCGGCTCTGGTGACAGAAATAAGAGAGTCTGCATCATCCTGCCGAAAAATCCCGATGGCCCTGTCGATGTCTCCCGGCTTGCGAAGAGGAGAGGTGGCTTGCAGAAACACGACCGTTTCCGGCTCGATACCCTCTTTTCCTGCAATCGTTTCAAGGGCATGCAGAAGAGCCGATTCAGAAGTTGCCTGGTCTCCGCTGATCTCCTGCGGGCGGTCGATGACCTCCGCTCCGTACTTACGGGCAACCTTTGCGATGGATGGATCGTCGGTAGTAACGAAAACCCCGTCCACATGTTCCGCTTCAGCAGCCTGTATAACGCTCCATGCCAGCAGCGGAAGACCGGCTACCGGATGAATGTTCTTGTTTTTCAGACCTTTCGACCCTCCACGGGCAGGTATGATGGCTACCGTTCGCATTCAGTGATTTCTGTGATTCATGGTTACAGCCCGTATCCCCTTATCCATCGATCACCTGTCGGCATACATCGGCGATCCTGCGCGCTGCCGAGCGGTTCTGCAATGGAGTGAGCCTTTTGAGGTAATCGGGTTCCAAGCCGCAATATACCGGTTTGTTCAGTGCCGATCCTACAAAGATCGTCGAAGAAAACTGGGCGATCATCATCTGCGAATTGGCGATCATCTCTTCTGTCTTCCCTTCAGCAAAGACCATGCTTCCCGGTGCGTGCAGCTCGATCTCTCTTGTGGCACGCATCACATTCTCATTGGGATGAAGCTTGAAAAGCAGCGTCCGTCCATCAGCCATTTCCAGATACTTCCGGATGTTGCGCTTGCGGTTCTCATAGACAAAGGTTTCCCGGTTGTCGGAGGTACAGACCAGCACATAGTTCCGGTGCTCGAAATCGTTTTTGAGAAAGCGCTCACAGTTGTCGAAGTTGGGAATGCTGGTCACTACGATCTTGTCGGGGTTGACCCCCTTGCGTACAAAAAGATCGCGGTAACCTTCGCTTGCCACACAGAACTTTTCGTAGGTGTCGGACAGACCGGTGGTTGAGGTGCCTGCAACCCATCTCGGAACCCATCGGAAATTTCTGGCAAGATGAAACAGTATGGTTTCCGGCTCGGTCATGCCCTCCTGCACAAGAACGATTCTGCTGCGCCTGATGTGCTTCGGCACAATGAGGTCTGTGCAGGTCACCACCAGATCGTAAGGATGCAGCGTACCGCCTATATCGAGCTGAAGATTGTTCGAAACAAGATAGTCAATAGCCCTGCCAGCCCGTTTCCTGCCCATGATCGTGAATTCGAGCATGCCCATGTCGCAGGCTTTACCAAGCAGACCATCGCTGAAAAAAGGGGTGAAACACTGATCGTAATCGTCGAGATGCCCGGAAATCTGGTGCATCTGTGTGGTCTGATTCATCGAACCGCAGACAAACAGTATCTTCTTCCTCATGCGCTCTCTTCACTGACTTGTTGGGCATCCTGAAGATGAATGCCTTCCATGAACATCACTCCGTAACCTGTTGAATACCAGACAACCTCCTTTAACCGGCGCAACATCACAAACGCTCCTCCATAGGCGAGGTAATCAGGCAGACCAAGCGCATGAAAAAATGCGAGATAGCCGAGATCCTGAATCCCCAGGCCTGAAGGAATGAAAAAAAAGATCGCCCTGAGAATCGTCAGCGCCGTATCGAACGCAAGCACCTGCGTGAAAGTCACCTTGAGACCCAGCAAGTGTAATATAAGATAACTTTCCAATGCGAGCATCATCCACGCCGCGACATAGAAGACCATGACCGGCAGAAACGATTTCATGCCGCCCGACTTGACCCCCTGAAGTTTCCGGTCGGTTTCGGCAAACCCCTCTTCCCTTCTGAGCAACCACTGCCTCGCTTTTTCAAACGGTATCTTCATCATGAATCGATGCAGACTCTGAGCCGCATTCCCATTGGTCATCAGGATCAGCAACAGCATGAAAGCCAGCGTTATTGAGAAGCCGGCAAAGATCATGATCACGCCAAGTCCTTCAAAACCAACAACCTGTAATGATGCCGCCTGCAACAGAACAAATCCGGACAACGCACCGACAAGCGTATAGAAGCCCTGGGTCACGCCAAGAAGCAGCTTGCGTACCGCTACGCTCGCAAAGCCGTCCGGGAGGGGAATGCCAAGAAATTTACGGCATAGCCAGGGCCGCAGCGGCTCTCCGACCGCCACACCCGCAGGCAGGGTCATGGAAACCGTTTCTGTAACAACCTGGATTTTGAAGAGGCCAAAAAAGGGAGCCAGTCCGTTCTCCTTCGGAAAAAGCCGTTGCCATGCCGCTGTCTCCAGAAGATGCAGTCCGAGGTAAGGCAACAGAATCAACAGTGATGATAGCCCGATCGAACCGATCAGCCGAACTGAACCGGCAAGATCCACTTTGCTGAACAGGTAAGCGATAAGAGCCAGACCGACAAGAAGCCCCACATACCTCGGCCAGCTCTTTTTCCCTTTATTGTGGTGTGCTTGCATGAAATCGATTGGAAATGAAACTCTTCAGTTTGGAAAGGAGCCGTCATGCAGCTCTTCGGGCAACCATTTTCGCAAGGCCGAAATCTGTTCTGTATCATAAACCTGCAACCCCGTTCAACCGGCCCGGGAGATCAGGAGATGCTCACTGGCTCAGGCTGTTCGGAAGAGAAGCGCACAAATATACCAAAAATAGGGAATTCCCTTGAACCCGAGTCGCATCGCTGTCTCCGGGAGTAAAAACCGGGTTTCAAAAAAGAGGGGACATTCACAACTCCTTTAACCGGCAGATCAGCAACAACCGGCTTCGCTCCAACAACAGATATTTTTACTGTCATTTCACGACATTCAAGAATCATGTTCAGCATTGGGACGGACAATGGTGAGTGGGTTGTATTCAGGTGTATCTGAAGTTTGTTGCCAATCAGCAGAAATACCGATTAAACTGTTGGATAAGATGAGGTTGATTGTTACATACAAGTATGAACATATTCTGAGCGTTCCAGTCACCAGTTCCGGCTCACCGGACGCCTTTGCAGACCGTTTGCGTCAGGCCAGATTTCATGCTTCTCTTTCAGGCATCCAGAAATCAAACTTTCGTTTATGGGACTCATCAATCCTGATTTCCAGACATTGCCCGAACTGTTCACCTCGGTTTTCAGCCATTTCAGGGGACAGAGCGACAAATCACCCATTGCCAGGAAAATCAACGGCACCTTTGCTCCGATAAGCTATGATTCGCTTGAGGAGGATTGCCGGCATTTTGCCGCCTGGCTGAAACAGCGGGGTATCGAGCCGGGTGACCGTGTGGCTATTCTTTCTGAAAACCGTCCGGGGTGGTATCTCTCTGACATGGCAATTCTCTCTCTCGGGGCTACTGATGTACCACTCTACCCCTCCCTTCCACCGAACCAGATCGAATACATCCTGAACAACTGCAGCGCGAAGGGAATCATCGTTTCCAATATGCTGCAACTCGGTAAAGTGCTCTCCATCTGGCAGAATCTTCCGGATCTGAGCATCGTGATCGTCATGAACCGGCTTGAAGAACCGATCGAAGATGTGATCGAGCTGAACCAGGCGAAAAGCGAAGGAAAGAAAATCCTGGCAGGAAAACCCTGGCTGCTCGATGGCATCAGAAGCAATCCCGATGATATCGCTACGCTCATCTATACCTCGGGTACAACCGGACTGCCAAAAGGGGTGATGCTCACCCACCGGAACATCTGCGAAAACGTCAAATCGTGTTCAACGGTTATCCGACTCGACGAAACCGACAGCAGCCTCTCTTTCCTGCCGCTTTCCCACGCCTACGAACGTACCGGCGGTTACTACCTTATGTTCTCCTGCGGCGCCCGGATATACCTCGCCGAAAGCATCGAAACCATCTCGCTCAATATCTCTGAGGCCAAACCAACCATCATTTTCACTGTTCCGAGGCTGTTCGACCGTATCAAGGCCAACATGCTCAAAACAGTGACGAGCGAAGGTGGAATAAAGGAGAAAATCTTCTTCTGGGCCGTCAGTACGGGTGAAAAGTATCACAAGCAGCTCTCTTCCGGCAAGGTATCGCCATTCCTTGCCATGCAGCACAACCTTGCCGACAAGCTGGTCTATCACAAGATAAAGAACAAGTTCGGGGGACGCCTGCGTTACTTCGTCTCCGGAGGCGCAGCCCTGCCGCAGAAAACCGGTGAGTTCTTCCAGTCGATCGGCATAACCATCCTTGAGGGTTTCGGCCTTACAGAAACCTCTCCCGTCACCAATGTCAACCGTCCCGAGAAGGTCAAGTTCGGCACGGTCGGGCCACCCGTTAAAAATGTCGAGGTCAGAATCGCAGACGATGGGGAAATCTTGCTCAAAGGCCCAAACATCATGAAGGGATACTGGAAAGATGAGGAGGCAAGCGCCGAGGTGCTCAGAGACGGGTGGTTCTATACAGGAGATATCGGTGAAATCGATACAGAGGGCTACCTGAAAATCACCGACAGAAAGAAGCATATCATCGTGACCTCCGGCGGCAAGAACATTGCTCCACTGCCGATCGAGAACCTCATTCTCGAAAGCCCTTATGTTGACCAGACCATGATTGTGGGTGAAAAACGCCCCTTCCTCATAGCCCTGATCGTGCCTGATTTCCAGAAACTCAAAGAGTTCGCCAAAGAGCACCAGATCACGGCAAAGAGCAACAAAGAGCTGATCACAAACAAAGAGCTGGTTCAGATTTATGAAAAGCTGCTGCGTACGATCTCACGTCAGCTCGCAACCCATGAAAAGGTCAGGAAATTCCTGCTTCTGGAAGAACCATTCACGATCGAAAACGGTATGATGACGCCGACGCTCAAGCTCAAGCGAAAAGAGATCCTCGGCAAGTTCAGCAAAGAAATCGACAATCTCTACAATGCCCTCAACATGGTGTACAACACCGAGTGACCGCTTACCCGGAGCAAGGGCAGACACAGAGCTCTGCCCTACTCTCCTCCCGCTTCCCGCCTAACACCTAACAGATTCACCGTTCGACTCCGATTTCTGGCTCTGAATCACGTTCCCCGGCAATCCGGAGCAACCGGTTGTCGCCGTACTCCTCGATCATCGACTCCATGACCAGCGAATCGACAATCGAAGCGATGCCGTGAGGGCAATCGGCATAGCGCTCCTCGACGGCATCGCGGGAGAGTTCACCGGCGGTGAGCAGTTCGCGCAGCAGCACGCCGCGATACCAGCGCCGCGAGCCTTTGAAGCTGGACTGGCGGGTCAGTGGCGCAATACCGGTTTTTTTGCCGGTCAGTTCCATTGCACCGTAATCCATCAGCGCGTTGTGCCAGTCGCGGCTCCGCCCTTTCGGCAGCACCTCATGAGCCACATCGAGCAGGGCTTTGGGAGTAATCGATTCGGAAAGACCGAGTTCGTGGATCAGCACCCGCCGGATATTGGTGTCGATGGCCGCAATGTCGCGATTATCGGCAAAAATGGGTATCGAGCGGCTCGTGTAGGCACCGATTCCGGGGAGAGCCCTGAGCATATCCGGTTCGGAGGGCACATCTCCGTCATGATTCGCAACGATCATCGATGCCGCCCCGTGCAGCCGCTGGGCCCGGCTGTTATAGCCGAGCCCGCTCCAGAGTTCGAGCACCTCCCTGAGCGAAGCGCAGGCAAGCGCCCGCACATCGGGAAAGCACTCCATCCATCTGATGAAGCGAGGCACCACGCGCTCTGCCTGAGTCTGTTGCAGCATCACTTCGCTCACCATGACGGCATAGCGGTCAGTGGTCATCCGCCACGGAAAACACCGTCTGTTGTGCTGGTAAAAATCGAGAATCTTAGCCTGAAAAGGCCCGACATGAACAAAATTCATCAGATTATGCAATTCTTGGTTTTCCGGTCTCCATCATTCATCATTCACAATCCTCCCCAACACTCCATGAAAAGACGCTAACCATGAGATGCTGACGGGTCAACATCCGCGACAAGCGCGCCATCAGCAAGGTGGTAGATCGTATCGAACCCCTCGATCATGCGGATATCGTGGGTGACGGTGATGACGGCGGTGCGTTGCTCGCGGGCGATGCGCTTGAGCAGCTCCATGACTTTTGTTCCTCGTGAGGTATCGAGCGCGGCAGTGGGCTCGTCGGCAAGGATGATAGACGGAGAGTTGGCCAGCGCCCGCCCGATGGCTACCCGCTGCTGCTCGCCGCCGGAGAGGGTTGCCGGAAGCGCGGTGGCGCGATGGGAAAGTTCGAGGTAATCGAGCAGTTCGAGCGCGCGTTTGCGGGCCGCTTTCGGCTTGATGCCGTTGATCTCCAGCGCAATACCGATGTTGTCCCTCGCATTGAGAAACGGGATCAGGTTGTGAGCCTGGAAAATAAAGCCGATGTTCTCGCGGCGGAACCGGCGTACATCGATCCCAGTCCAGCCGTTGTCATAGATCTTCTGGCCGTTCATCATTATCAGCCCGGAGGTGGGTTCCTGGATGAGGCTGATACAGAGCAGGAGAGTGCTTTTGCCCGAACCCGACGGGCCGAGCAATGCCATGAGTTCCCCCGGCTCCACGCTGAACGAGACCTGCCTGAGCGCCTCAACGGCAAGGTCACCCTGGCCGAAAACCTTGCGGACTCCTTCGACATGTACAATGCTCACCTCAACCTCCAAGTGCAAGTGAGGGCGGCGTCCGAAGCGCATGCACGATGCCGACGAGGCTCGACACCATTCCCCCGATGAAAAATATCAGAAAGCTCGCTACCGTTTCGTGTGGCAGGAGCACGACCGTTCGCGGGAAGTTCTCGTAGGTGAACTGCACCACCACCCAGGCGAACAGAAAGCTCGAAACCGTCAGAACGATGGACTGTTCGAGAATGAGCCGGACGATAACCTTGTTTGAAGCTCCTATCAGCTTGAGGGTTGCGATTGACCTGATTTTCTCGACCGTCAGCACATACACGAGCAGCGCGATGATCACCAGCGAGACAATCACGAGCAGCAACCGGAACAGGCCCAGCACCGCCCCCATTTTCTTGAGCCGCCCTTCGAGCATGAGGCTTCGCTCCTGTTGCGTCGTATAGACGCTGAAGTAGAGCCACCGCTCGATCTGCTCCGTCACGAACTGCTGCTCTGCGCCCGGCTGGAGTTTGACGAGGACGGCATTGATGGTGCCGCTCCCCCCGGCAAGCAGCGGAAGCATCCGCCCCGCCTCTGAGGAAGTGTAACCGGCCCGGATCAGACGTTGTGTTTCAGCAAGGCGGGTGCGCTCGAGTGCGCGGTTGTCCTGATCGAACAGCACCTCCTGCGCATCGGGAAGGGAGAGGTAGAGCAATGGGTTGCCCGCCGCATCGACAGTTTTCCGGGTCAGACCGACGACCGTGTAATCGTGCACTCCGAGGCGGAAGGTATCGCCGAGCTTCAGGCCGATCTTCATGTCGGCCACCGCTTCGTAGTGCGCCTGGGCAATGGGACGTCCGGCCACGATCCGCCCCGGCCCGCCAAGCCCGCCGAAGACGTCGTAGCCGATGATGGTGAAGTGCTGCTCCCGGCCCGCCACATCGCGCTGCACCGTGTAGGTGATGAACGGGCTGGCCTTGGCGACGCCGGGAATGGCGGCAACGCTCTCCCGGCTCTCTTCGGCCATCCGGGACTGTTCGTTGAACGGCCCGCCCCGGCCATGCTCGACAACCCAGAGATCGGTGGCCGTGTTGTCGATGAGCCAGACGCCGTCAGAGGTGTTGCCCTGATAGATACCGTTCATGATGAGTACGATCGCCATCAGGAGTCCGACGCCTATAATGGTGGCGACGAATTTACCGACATGGCGTTGCACATCCTTGATTGCAAGATCCATACTCACTCCCCTTCTGTTGGACGCACGCGGCTGCCGGGCTTCACGCCTGCCGCCTTGCGCACGATCTTTTCGCCACGGTTGAGGCCCTTCTGAATGAGCACGTGCTTGCCGTCGGAGATGCCGACCTCCACCGCCCGGAACTGCGCACGACCGCTGCGAAGCACCAGCACACCCTGCTTGCCATCATGCCGGAAGAGAGCGGTCACGGGCACGACAAGCCCCTCTTGACGACCCGTGGCGATGGTCACTTCAGCCTCCTGATCGATGGCGAAACGGCCAGGCTCCTCGTCGAACGCCACCTCGACCTGAATCTCGCGGGCGGCGGCATCCGCTTCGAGCTGGATGCGCGATACCCGCCCGGCGCTCGTGCCGCCGGTACGCTTGCGGATCGTGGCCGGCATTCCCGGCGCGATGCGCCCGGCCACCGACTCATCGATGAACGCCACGGCTTGCAGCGTCCGGGGATCGACCATGCGCAGAACAGGCGCTCCGGGAGTGGTGTTATCGCCCGGCTCGGCCAGCCTGGCCGTAATAATGCCGTTCATAGGGGCGGTGAGCGTCGCGTGCCCGGCAAGTGTCGTGGCATAGGCCAGCTCTTCCCGTGCCGAGGCAACCTCGGCCTGCTTGAGCTTGCGCAGGGTCGAGGTCGCATCCATAGCGGCGCGGCTGATATAGCCCTTCTCGAAAACCTGGCGATCGCGTGCTTCATTGCTCACGGCAAGCGCCAGATCGGCCTCGGCGCGGGCAAGCATGGCTCGAGACGCCGACATCCTCGATTGCAGGTCGCGACCGTCGAGACGCACCAGCACCTGTCCGGCACGCACGCTGTCTCCGACATCGACCGTGACATCGAGAATTTCCGAGGTAAAACGCGAGCTGATCGAAACCGGAACCCGTGCACGGATCCTGGCCGGACCATGCACCAGCGCACTGACCGCCCCCTCCTTCACCGTAACGGCACGGACGGAAGCTCCCCCGAAAAAGAAGCGATAGCCGAGCACAACAATAACGACGACAAACACCACCGATATGATGGCGGCAGGTTTTCGGGCTTTTTCAGGTATTGATAACGGCATCGGAGCAATCATTGATGGTTGAGAGTTAAACCTGGGGCGGAGCCGGTGAGCAGCTCGACTCCGGCCCGTGCCGACGCATAAGCGGCAAGGGCGACAGCTCGCCTGTTTTCCGCCACGGCAAGCTCCTGTTGAGCCGTCAGCACGTCGAGCGCGGTCGCCTTGCCGACACGGTAAAGCGCCTCGGCGGCATCGAGCGATTCGCGGGCAGCCGCGATACTCTCCTCTGCCGCCCGGAGGTCGGCTGCCGCCCGACGCCATGCCGAAAGCTCACGGCGCAACTGCGATTGTACGGCAAGGCGCACGCTCCGCTCAGCTTCACGCGATTCGGCAAGCGCCGCATCGGCTCTGGCGACACCAGCACCAATTACGCCTCCATCGAAAAGCGACAGGTCGAGCTGCACGCCCGCCGACCACTCACCTGCCCCGCCGCCAAGATCGCGGTCACGGTAGCCCCACCCGGCCTTTGCCGTAATCGCCGGATAGCGGGCACCCCTGGCAGCATCAGCTGTAAAAACAGCGCGATCACTCATCTTCTTCAGGCGCTGCATATCGGGATTGCGACTCATGGCGGCATCGATAAGCACTGAATCCGGAGGCACCTGCGGCACGACAGACGGCAACCGCCCCTCAACCGTGAAATCAGACTCCTCCCGTCCGATGACAGCCGCCAGCACTGCCATGCCAGTCTCACCAAGCTCCCTCGCCCTCGTCACTGACGCCTCGGCTTCGAGCCGCCCGCTCCTGGCGTGCAGCAGGTCGAGGCGCGTGACCTTGCCCGCATCGAAATATGCGGCGGTCATGGCTTCGAAAGAGCGGGCGCGCTGCACAGCCTGTTCCGCCGCCTGCAGAAGCGCCCGTGATTCAAGCACCTGAATGAAGGCGTTCGAGGCCTGCCAGGCCACAAGATTTTTTGAAGCGGCAACCTGCGCATCCTGGGCTTCCGCAGCCTTGTCAGCCGCCTTGCGCAGCGCGTTGGTTTTACCATCGAAAAGCAGCTGGCTGAGACCGACACCGCCAAACATCTCGCGCTCAAAAAGGCCGCCGCCCGACTGCGTGCTCATGGCAAGCCGGTCAGGATCGAACCGGAAGTACGAAGCGCTTGCCGACAGGTGCGGCAACAATCCTGCACGCGCAGCACGGTATTCAGCTTCAAGCTGCCGAAGCTTATGGCGTTCGATACCAACCGACGGATTGTGCTCGATCGCTGCGCCTGCAGCTTCCTGCAGTGTCAACGTTCCAGCAGCACGTGCCTGTACAGCGGGCATGAAAATGAGCAGATTCAGGAAAATTACGATCTCTTTCAAAACCTCAACCTGCCTTGTACCTGTTATGATTTTACTCATAGAATGTAGTAGTCTCTGAATTTTCTGTTTTTAAGTTAGTTATTAATTACTAACTTTCAAAAACCAAAACATGATATGAAGAAAAGAGCAACGGCTTTACCGGCAACAGAACGACGTGCTCTGAGCGTACAGACGGTACTGAAGCTTGCGACCGAACGGAACCCTGCCGAGATTACTACCGAAGCCGTAGCTGCGAGCATGGGCCTGACCCAGGCAGCCCTGTTCCGCCATTTCCCCACCAAGGGGCGGTTATGGCAGGAGGTGCTGCAATGGGCAACCTGCGAACTCTTTGCAGCTGTCGAAAAAGCAGCAGCAGATGCTGCATCCCCCCCGGAGGCTCTTGAACGGATCTATCACACTCACACTGCCTTTGTCACCGAGAATCCTGGTGTCCCCCGGATACTGTTTTTTGAATTGCAGAACCCTGCTGAATCAGGAGCGAGAACAATTGTCCGGGAAATGTTGAACCGTTACACATCCCGGCTCGAACAGATCATTACCAGTGGCATCGATAACGGCTTTTTCGATGACGCTATCGATGCCCGATCTGCCGCCACCATGTTTATCGGTATGCTTCAGGGCCAGGTGATGCAAGCCATGATTACCAATGGCAGCAGTACCATGAACGCACATCCCGAAAAAATGCTCGAGCTTTTCCTTCGGGGCATAGAGATGCAAAACTCGTAATCCTGTAACTGCCTGTAGCGTCAGCATCAAAATATCGTATTTTTTGGCTCCTCGCTAATTTAAGTGGGTAAACAGAAATTCAGTTTACCGTTGATTAGATAGATGATGTTGATCAGATTCCTGCTGGTACGGTAACCCCGTGCCCGTGCTTTTGCTGCCTGGATAAG
>Ga0172375_10001205_pt1 | contig 41654 bp, 55 predicted proteins | sample LakKiv1m_FD_114537 | JGI IMG/M metagenome (GOLD analysis project Ga0172375, IMG submission 114537) | Freshwater microbial communities from Kabuno Bay, South-Kivu, Congo - kab_092012_11.1m | ecosystem: Environmental > Aquatic > Freshwater > Lake | place: Democratic Republic of the Congo... | reverse complement strand
CGTTTGCCATCCTGCTTTTTAGTTAGTTATTTAATATATTTTTCATCATAAGTCGCGTAAGAAACGGTAAGTTCTTCGCCTTTTTTTATTTTTCTTATAGTAATAAAATTTTCTCCATCATCAATCGTTTTGAGATTCGGTTTGTTTGAATTATTCAGAAAAAATGACAAGTTTATTCCATTAAGTCCGCAAACTGGTAGAAAAACAACTCCATTTTTATGTATGACAAAAAAATCGTCAATCATTTTATATATTGCTTTATCCAAATTTTTAAATTCTTTTGTGTCAAATTTAATCCATTTTTCCTTTTTTATTGCGGTAAAAGGATTTATTCCCTTAGGAATATTTCTTATGGCAAAAACTCCAACGCCTTCTATTTTTGACGGCTGTAATCTGCAATAAGTATCTTTAATATTCTTTAAAATTTTGTTTTTTATAGTTTTTTTCATTTTATTATTTATAATTTTAATTATTGTATCACTATTTAATTATTGTATCACTAATAAAATTTTTATACAAAAAAACAATCCCAGGAATGGGATTGTTTTAAGATTCAAAGCTTATCTGTTGAATCTTGGAGGTCTCTTTTTGGCCCAGCATTCTCTGCAAAAGATTGGCCTATCTGGAGCTGGTTCAAAAGGAAGCTCTGTAATTTCTACTCCGCATTCGGAGCATTTCCAGTTTCCTTTTACCATTTCTCTTTTGAAACCACCGTTGTTATTGTTTCTGTCGAACATCTTGTTTTTTTTACGATTCGAATAAAACGACCTTTCTAATAGGTCGCTTTGATACTCGACTTATTAGTACTTTCTATTATACTCCCTTTGTTTTTTTATGTCAATAGTGTAATATGAAATCATATGAAAAACAAAATTTTATTATCGTTAGTAGTAGTTTTAGCAATTATAATTATTGTTTTAATTTTGGCGCTTATTTTTTGGCCGTTAAATAAAAATGCAGACGTAAAAAACTTGTCTGTAAAATCCGGTCAGCAAATAGAAAGTCCACTTTTGGTTTCTGGGCAAGCTAGGGGCACATGGTTTTTTGAAGCAACTTTTCCGATAAAAATTATAGATGAGCAAGGTAACATTTTGGGAAGTTCGTTTGTTAGAGCCAAATCTGATTGGATGACAGAAGATTTTGTAGAATTCGAGGGCGAGCTCACTTTTTCTACTTCTGTAGCTGTAAAAGGTTTTTTGGTTTTGTCTAAAGACAATCCTTCTGGTCTCCCACAATACGATAAAGAATTACGTATTCCTGTGAATATAAAACCATCTGGAATGATGACCGTGAAAGCATTCTTTAATAATAATAATTTAGATCCGCAGATTTCGTGCAATAAAGTTTTTGCAATAGAAAGACAAATACCCAAAGTAAGCGCCGTAGGATCTGCTGCTATTTGGGAACTTTTGAAAGGCCCGACCGCGCAAGAAGAAGGGGCGGGATTTTTTACGAGCATTAATAATGGAGTTAAATTGCAGAGTCTTGAGATTACAAAAGAAGGAACTGCTATTGTCGATTTTAACAGCCAATTAGAATACCAAGTTGGCGGATCATGCAGAGTCTCTTCAATCAGGGCGCAAATAAGTGAAACCTTAAAGCAATTTTCCACAGTCAAAAATGTTATTATATCAATCAACGGCAGAACCGAAGACATTTTACAACCATGAATTTTAAAATATTATCCGCCCAAGGCGGACCCGCCTCGGGCGGGAAAAATTAGATCAGTCTATGATTAACTTTAAAATACTTAAGAAGTCTACTAAAAGCAGAGCAAGGCTTGGATTTTTGGAAACAGAACACGGGGTTGTAGAAACCCCTTGTTTGGTTCCGGTGGCAACGCAGGCAACAATAAAAACTTTAGACAGCAAAGAGGTTGAAGCAACAAAATCACAGATTTTAATTTGCAATACTTTCTGGCTTAACTTGCGGTTGCAAGAAAAGAACATAGAAAAAGCCGGTGGGCTCCACAAGTTTATGAACTGGAAAAAACCTTTGATGACAGATTCAGCCGGATTTCAGGTTTTTTCTTTGGGATTTGGCAAGGATTACGGCGTAACAAAATTTATGGGCAAGGGTGAAAATAGTTTAGGAGAATCTGCCAAGCCAAAATCTGTAAAAATCACACAAGATGGTGTGTATTTTAAATCCTTTATCGATGGCAAAGAAATATTTATTGGACCAAAAGAATCAATAAAAATACAAGAAAGACTGGGAGCTGATATAATTTTTGCATTTGATGAATGTACCCCTCCGCAGGCAAGCTATGAATATGTGAAAAAATCTTTGGAGAGAACGCACAAATGGGCTAAAGAATGTTTGAAAGTAAAAAAATCTAATCAAGCTATTTTTGGTATTGTTCAAGGTTCTGAGTTTAAAGACTTGCGAATTGAAAGCGCAAAATACATAAACTCTTTGAATTTTGACGGTTTTGGAATTGGAGGAGATTTGTGGCGAGAAAGAGGAGGAACAAAAAAAATCTTAGATTGGTTTATCCCACTGTTAGACGAGAAAAAACCACGCCATATGCTTGGTGTTGGTTATCTAGAAAACATAGAAGATATAATAAAAGCCGGTATTGATACATTTGACTGCACGGTGCCTACGCACTATGCCAGAAGGGGATATGCCTTTACCTCACAGGGGCGTTTGGATATGAATAAGGCCAAATTTTTGACCGGCTCAATGGCCATTGAGCCGTTAGATAAAAACTGTGTTTGCCCTGTCTGCCTGAATTATAAAAAAGGTTATATTTGCCACTTAATAAGAGCCAAAGAAATAACCGGCATGAAGCTTTTAACTCAGCACAATTTGTGGTATTTTAATACTTTTGTAGAAGAAATTCGTAACAAAATTAAGCGTGGCGAAATTTAAATTTACTTGTGCATAAGTGGGGTATTGACCCCGCTTTTTGTTAATAATAAAATATATTAATAAGGAATAATTATTATTATGGAAGAAAGAGTTACGGCGCAAAAAAAGTTTATATTGGATTATTTGATGTCGGTAAAGTGCCACCCTACTGCCGAAAAAGTTTATGAGGAGGTAAAGAAAAAGTTGCCAACAATAAGTCAGGCAACAGTTTATAGGGTGCTGAACAATTTTAAGAAAAACGGCAAAGCAATAACCATAGACGCAAAAGGCACTACGCATTTTGACGGCTGTACCTTAACTCATGCACATTTGGTTTGCGAAAAGTGTGGTCAGGTTTCAGACGTGATGAATTGTTGCAAGGGGTGTAAAATTTTGAAAAACAAAAAATATATTATTAATTTTTATGGCATTTGTAAAAAATGCAAATAAACATATGGAAAACATAGAAAAAGTTTGCCACGATTGTGGCGCAGAGATAAAAATAAACGGCGAGCAAATAGAAAACGGTGTTTATCTTAATTATGATGATTCGGGTAAAACAATTAGTGTTTTCAAATGTAATGATTGTTATGCAATAAGCCCTGTACTTACAAAATTTAGGCCGTGCGAGGTGTATTCCAGGGTGGTAGGATATATTAGACCAGTGCAACAATGGCACAAAGGCAAGCGTCAAGAATATGGAGAAAGAGTTGAATTCGGAATGCCCGGAGGCACTTGCGGATGCTAATTAAAACAAGAACCGCGGTTCTATCCGCGGTTTTTGTTTTGTGGTAAAATATAGAAATGTTTAGTAAAAAGGTGAAAATAATTTTTACATGTGTTTTGGCAAGCATTCTGTTTGCTGTTATTTCGTTTGTTGTCTTGTACGAAGTGCAATATAGTCAAAGTTTCTACAAAGGAATTGTAATCGACGGTCTAAACGTGAGTAAAAAAAGCTACCAAGAAGTTGTAGATTTATTTTCTAATAAAGTTGATTTCATTTTAAAAAACGGATTAGTTTTTAATATCGATTGTGAAAAAGGGAAAAAAGAACTTATAATTCCAAAATCTTTTAGTGGTTTGACTACTGATAAGGTTTTTGAATATTATTCTTTGGAAAACTGGAAACAAGTTATAGACCAAGCTTATAAAACAGGTAGGCAAGGAAATGTTTGGCAAAAAATAAAAGAACAAATTGAAGCGTTTTTTAGGGGTAAAGAGTTTGCGTTTTCTTTTGTGATGCAGGAAAAAGCTGTTGAATCTTTTATAAAAAGTGAATTAGGTTTGTTTTTGAAAAAGGCAGTACCTGCCAGTTTTGGGTTTGTTGATGGGAAAATTGCGGTTATCCCGGAAATTGTGGGCGAAAAAATAGATGTTACAAATATTGTAAGCATAGCCAAAAACAAATTATCTATGCTTGATATATCGCCTGTTAGCATAAAAGCAATTGAAGATAGGCCACTTGTTGTTAAAGATAATTTAGAAGAATTTTTACCATTCGTTGCTAAATTGGTAGAATCAAAAAGTATAATTTTGAAATATAAAGACTATTCTTGGAATGTTTGGGGCTATGTGTATGCCTCGTGGATAAAATTTGGTCAGGATAAAACTTTAACCATAGATTCGCTTAAAGTAGAAGATTATATAAACATGAATGTGGCTTTGTATATAGATTCTCCGGTGCAAGATAGCCACTTCAAAGTTATTGGTGGGAAGTTGGAAGAAATTATGCCCGGCGTGGCTGGTAATGTTGTGAACTTTGAAAAACTTAAATCAGATATAGAAGTATCGTTAAGGCAGTTGTATGATAAGCAAAATGAGCTAGGCGGTGGCAATATTATTGTTGATATAGAAACCGTAGTAGAACAGCCCAAAGTCACAAAAGAAACAATTTTAGAATATGGTATTAGGGAGGTTGTTGGATCAGCGACAACTAATTTTGAAGGAGGAAGTTTGGATCGTCAGCATAATATAGAGACCGGAGTTGCCAAATTAAACGGATTGTTGTTGGCTCCGGGCGAGGAGTTTTCAGCTGTGAATGCAATTGGTGAAATTACCGAAGAAGCCGGTTTTGTGAAAGAATATGTGATTAAAGAGGGTAAAACGCAAAAAGAACTTGGTGGAGGACTTTGCCAAATTGCCACCACACTTTTTAGGCTTGCATTAAATACCGGTTTGCCAATAACCGAAAGGAAAAATCATCATTATGTTATTTCTTATTATGGGGCGGGTCTTGATGCCACAATTTATGGTCCGCATCCGGATTTAAGATTTGTAAATGACACCGGCAATTATTTGCTTTTGCAAGGCTCTGCTGAAAACAATATAGTAACGCTTGAATTTTATGGAGTAAGGGATGGCAGGGTTGTTGAGATATCTAAGCCCGTGCTTTATAACTGGGTCTTGCCACCAGCCACAAAATATATAGCCTCTATAGGTTTGCCTTGGGGAAAATTAAGATGTACTGAAATAGCTCACAATGGGGTTACGGCTGATGCCTTATACACCGTTACCTATGTAGATGGAACAAAAAAAGAAACAAATTTTCATAGTGTATACAGCCCTTGGCAAAAGGTTTGTCTTGTGGGCATACAAAGATAGAACAGATATTGACATAGGATTTTATAGTGATAAGATATAAATTATTATAGAAAATATTGCTCGTTGAAAATGTGTGCCGCAATTTTTAGGAGATTTTTGTGTCTTTTAAAAACTGCGGCACAACTAATGTGGTTGTAAGTCGCAGGAAATGGGGGACCTGAACATGTCGGGTAAGAAGAAGGGTAGTAATGAAGTTGTGAAACCGAATCTAGTTTTGGATCAAGGGGTCGGATTGCGTTCGCCCGTGCGTTTCACGAGCAGAGGTGTGCCGATAAGGCATGATCCGAGAGCAGTATCTTTGCACGTGCGTTGGATAGCCGAGCGAAATTCGTCCTGTGGGGAGGTCGGGGGTTTCGGCGAAGGCTGAAGCAAACACAATTATTTTCTGTAGCCCATCAACGGATGGGCATTTTTTATTATAAGTAGGTTGATTTTTGGGTGAATAGAATATAAAGTTATAATATGCAGAAAGATTTTTATGTAATTTGCGACAATATAAGAAGCTTGGAAAACATTGGTTCTATTTTTCGAACTGCCGATGCTTTGGGTGTTGTAAAAATATTTTTGTGTGGAATTTCCGGTGCTGGTTTTGGTGGAAAAGTTAACTATAAATTATATAATAAGCTCGGAATAAAACCACAGCCCCTTTTGAAAGGGGCTGGGCCCAGCCCTCAAAATCTGAGGGCTGCGGTATCAAAAACAGCGCTTGGCGCAGAAAATAATATACCTTGGGAATATATCAGGCAAACCGGCAGGTTGATAGATAGGTTAAAAAAAGATAACATTAAGATAATAGCGTTAGAACAAGATAAAAGAGCTATTGATATTAGAAAGTTTAAACCATTGTTTCCTATGGCTTTGGTGCTGGGGAATGAGGTTGAGGGAATATCTAAAAAAATATTAAAAAAGTGCGATAAAATAATATTTTTGCCAATGTCGGGGCAAAAAGAATCGTTAAATGTTTCTGTGGCCTTTGGAGCTGCAGGATATATTATTAATCATTGTTAACATGATGTTGAATGAACAAGAGTTAATAGAATTTAGTCGTATGTTTAGCAATCCATGGGTGGCTTTGCTTCTTTCGGTTATGATAGTTTGGACGATAATTTGGAAGGGCATAGCGCTTTTCAAAGCAGCGCAAAATAGTCAAAAGATTTGGTTTATTGTAATGCTTTTGGCAAACACAGTTGGTATTTTAGAAATAATATATATATTTTTCTTTCAAAAGAAAAAAGTTTAATGAAACAAACTACATTATGCCTTCTTATAAAAGACGGTAAGATACTTTTGGCAATGAAAAAGCGTGGTTTTGGTGTTGGAAGATGGAATGGGGCCGGAGGGAAGTTTGATTCAGAAAAAGACAAAGACATGCTTTCAACTGCTTTGCGTGAAACCAAAGAAGAAATAGGAATTGATGTAATAAATCCGCAAAAGGTTGGTTTATTCCATTTCTTTTTTCCGCATAAGCCCGAGTGGGATCAGGATGTGCATTTGTTTGTATCTGATAAATGGCGGGGAACCCCCCAAGAATCCGAAGAGATGATGCCAAAATGGTTTTCTTTTAATGAAATTCCTTACGAAAGCATGTGGCCAGATGATATACACTGGCTTCCGCACGTTTTGGCCAGTAAAAAGGTTGAAGCAGATTTTACTTTTGCCGAAGGTGATAAAATCGTTAGCCATAACATAAAAGTAGTTGAAACCATATAAAGTTTTGGTCTCTAAATGACCCGAGTTTAGGCAAAATTTGCGGCTCCGACGTACGTCGGAGCCGCATTTTGTTTATCTTGACCAAATTTGATTTTTGGCGTAAGGTGTAAGTGTTCTTTGATTTATGAATATGGACAAAAAACAGAGAAAGGAGAGATGGAGTGAAAATAAAGAAGCGAAGCGGGTTTACGTTAATTGAGCTCGTTCTGGTTCTTTGTATTCTGTCGTTGATTGCGATTACGCTTATACGCGCACAAATTCATGGAAAAGGGGCTAGGCGCGTGGCAGAGTCTTTTGTTAATCAGTCTCCTATTACAAATGTAAAAGGGGTATTAATTCAAGACAATACCTGTTATATAGAGTGGGAAACAAGTAATATGCACCATATGGCTGTATTCCCGGGTATGTGGAAGCGCGATGGCTATATGTTGTATGTTAACCATTTCACTATTGTTTCGAATAATATAGATAATGGCCAAATTGCAGTGATTTTTACCAATAAAACCTTTGCCGCAGTCATTTGTGTTGGTGGAGAAACGCAGGTAGCTGAGAATAAATACGAGACGCAATAAGTTTGGATTGAATTAAGCAAAGGAGGAAGCGATGGAGAAAACACGGCGACATGGATTTAGCAAGTTTATCGATTTCGTTGCATTGTTTTCCAATTTCTTCTCAATCATCTGTCTTGCGCTAATGTTCGCTTACCAGCTTTCCGCTTTGCATGGTAGCAAGGCTTTTCATCTGGCTTATGCGATATTAACCATGTTGTGCGCATTGTCCTCCTTTCTTGAATACCACGTGAGGACGACAAAGTATTACAACTCTGCGCCAATCAGATGTATCGCATGGGGAGCAGTTAGTTTGCTTCTCTTTGCGGAATTGTTTTTTGCCCAACTTTTTATATGAGTAGGCTCGGGAAATTCTCGGGCTCTTTTTTTGTGCAAAATATGATGAGTCAGGGGTGGAATACTAAAAAGCACCGCTATTGACACGCGGTTTTTGTTTTGCTAAACTTAACCATAACCGACTAAATTAGTCGGTTACGCGAATAATAATTAAATTAATAATTAAATTTTAATATGAAGATTTCAAAAAGAGTTGAATATGGATTAAGGGCAATGGTGCTTTTGGCAAAAAACCAAGGAGTGCTTTCTATAAGAGAAATTTCCAATATCGCAAAAATACCCTTTGAGTTTTTAAGTAAAATTTTTATAGACCTCGAAAAAGCAAAAATAGTAAAAGCAAAACGCGGTGGCAATGGAGGGTATTTTTTAGCCAAGCCTGCCAAGAAAATTAGCGTGGCAGATATTGTGTTGGCTTTGGAAGAAGAGGTTGCAACCTCGCATTGTTGTGGTTGTCCTATGGCCGGAGGATGTAGTAGCAAAGATGTATGGAAAGAAGTGCAAGAATCTGTGGAAAAAACAATGGGCAAAAAAACATTGGCAGATTTATCAAAATGAAAAAGATATATTTAGATTACGCAGCAACAACGCCTATAGATAAAATGGTTTTGAAGGCAATGGAGCCATATTTGAAGGAAAAATATGGAAACACAATGTCTTTGCATTCTTTTGGTCAGGAGGCAAAAATTGCTCTTGAAAACTCAAGGCAGGTTTTTGCTAACGCAATAAACGCAAAGCCAAATGAAATTATTTTTACTTCGTCTGCCACAGAGAGCAACAACCTCGCGGTAAAGGGAGTGGTTTTCGGGGTTCCTCGTCTCAAAAAAATCACATCAGCTCGTCCCCATATTATAATTTCATCTATAGAACACGCGTGCGTGCAAGAATCTGCGAAATGGTTAGAGAGGGGTTTTAAAGTTACAAAAATACCGGTTGATAAATACGGGGTTGTAAATCCAAAAGATATTGAGAATGCAATTCGTCCGGAAACTATTTTGGTTTCTGTGATACATGCCTCAAACGAAATTGGAACTATACAGAACATAACTGAAATTGGAAGAATTTGCAGAGAGAAGAAAGTTTATTTTCATACCGACGCATCACAATCTTTTGGTAAAATTCCGATAGATGTAAAAAAAATGAATATTGATTTGCTTACTGCCAGTTCGCACAAAATGTATGGTCCAAAGGGTGCCGGGATCCTTTATGTAAGAGAAGGAATAAAACTTGTGCCGTTACTACACGGAGGCGGACAGGAAAATGGATTGAGAAGTTCTACAGTAAATGTGCCGGCAATTGTGGGTTTTGCCAAAGCTACTGAGTTGTGTCAGCTGGAAATGAATAGAGAGGGTAAAAGGCTGATTAATATGCGTGACAGGGTTATAAAAGAGTTACTAAAAATAAAAGGCGCGTATCTAAACGGACATCCTTTTGAAAGACTACCAAACAATATTAATATAAGGTTTGATTTTATTGAAGGAGAATCTTTGATAATGAGGCTAGATATGGAGGGAATTGCCTGTTCTACCGGATCGGCCTGTTCTTCAATGAAGCTTGAGCCAAGCCATGTGTTATTAGCTCTTGGTTTAAAACCAGAACAAGCTCACGGATCTTTGAGAATTTCTTTGGGCAGATTTACTACCAAGCAAGAAATAAATAAATTGCTTAATATTTTACCGGGAATAGTTGTAGAATTAAGAAAATTATCGCCATATGGAAAATAATGTTTATACAAAAAAGGTTTTGAAAACGTTCAAAAATCCCCATAATTACGGAACGATGAAAAATCCTGATGGAGTTGGTTTGGTTGGCAATCCAACTTGCGGTGACGTAATGAAACTTTATATCAAAGTTGGCAAACCCGCCTCCGCTAAAGCTTCGGCGAGGCAAGGGGGCGAGGTGATAAAAGATATAAAGTTTGAAACTTTTGGATGTGTGGCTGCTATTGCAACAAGCTCTATAATCACCGACATGGTTAAAGGTAAAACCATAAAATATGCAATGAATATTACAAAAGAAGGTGTTGTAGAAAAGCTTGGCGGATTACCAAAGATAAAATACCATTGTTCTGTTTTGGCAGTTGACGCCTTGTTTAAAGCGATAAAAGATTATGAAAGTAAAAAGAAATAGAATTGTTGTGGCAATGTCTGGCGGGGTAGATAGCTCGGTTGCAGCAGCGCTTTTAAAACAAGCCGGATTTGATGTTACCGGGGTTATGTTGAGATTTTGGAAAGATGGTAAGAGTACAGACAATAGATGTTGCTCAGTTGACTCGGAAAATTTAGCAAGAGTAGTGGCGGAAAAAATTGGTATTCCTTTTTATGTTGTGAATGCCGAAAAAGAGTTTAAGAAAAAGGTTGTTGATTATTTTTTGGCAGAATATAAAGAGGGCAGGACTCCAAATCCGTGTGTTGTGTGCAACAAAGAAATTAAGTTTGGCTTATTGATAGAAAAAGCTCTAAAACTTGGTGCAGACTACGTGGCAACCGGCCATTACACTCGCATTTCGTTCGGTAGTAATTCTTCGCTAACGCTCGCCCGCCAGCGCGGGCTCACTCAGGCTTCGGCATTTTCCCGTTTCGCGGGACCAAGCAAAATGCCTGCAGGGTACGCTTCGAATTTACTACCTCACTTATTTAAAGGTGCAGATAACGCCAAAGACCAGAGTTATTTTTTGTGGCAGTTGAATCAGGATCAATTAAAGCGTGTTTTGTTTCCTGTGGGAAATATGACAAAAAAACAAGTGAGAAGTTTGGCTAAAAAAATGGATTTGCCCACAGCTCAAACACCCGAGTCCCAAGAGGTTTGCTTTGTACAAAATACAACCAATAATTTTCTGAAAAAATATTTGAAAGAAAATCCTGGGGATATTGTTGATATCAAGGGAGAAATTTTGGGTAGGCACCAGGGGCTTTGGTTTTATACAATAGGCCAAAGGCGTGGGCTAGAAATACCCCAAGGGCCATATTATGCAGTTGGCAAGGATTTCAAAAATAACACTCTTATTGTTTCTAAAAATATTAAAGATTTAATGAAAAAAGAACTGACAGCAAAAAACGTAAATTGGATTAATCCTGTAAAGTTACCTTTGAAAGCGCAAGTTAAGGTGCGATATAAAAACGAATCTATATCTTCTGTAATTCGTTCGAATAATGGCAAGGGGGTTAAAATATTTTTTTCTAAACCGCAAAAGGCAATAACCCCCGGCCAGTCGGCTGTGTTTTACAAAGATGATCAATTGCTTGGTGGTGGAATAATTGATTAAGAGCGTTTTTTATGATTAAATTAAGATACATAAATGGATAAAACACCTTTCATTATTATTGCAGTTATAGTTTTGCTGACAGCAGTATTTTTGGTTTGGTATAATACAGGTAGTAAGGTTCAACCGACACCAATGCCAGATGGAATAGTTTTTTTCTATAGTATTAAATGTTCACACTGCAAAAATGTAGAAGAATTTGTAGAACAAAATAATATACAAGAAAGAGTGCCATTTACGAGTTTAGAAGTTTATGGGAGTAAAGCCAACGCAATGCTTTTGATAAACACCGGAGTTGCGTGTAAATTGGATTCGCAAAATATTGGCGCGGTCCCTTTGCTTTGGGATGGTCAAAAATGCTATTTAGGAGATATCGATATAATTAATTATTTCAAAAATGCAGCAGGCATATAACAAATTGTTAACTCTAATCATCCTGGGCGCTATATTTTGGACTGGGCAAACTTTTGCTGTGTGCCCGGTTTGTGTAGTGGCGGTTGGAGCGGGCTTGGGTTTTTCGGAGTGGCTTGGTATAGATGATGTTATATCTTCAATTTGGATTGGTGCTTTGCTTGTAGCCTTAGTTATTTGGACAATAAACGAAATGAGAAAAAGAGGAAAGAAATTTAGGTTTGATAAAACAATTATATTTTTGGCATATTATTTACTTACATATATACCACTATATTATGCCGGTGTAATAGGACATCCATTGAATAAAATTTTTGGCATAGACAAAATAATTTTTGGGTCAATTTTGGGTACATTACTTTTGCCCGGTGCTTATTTCCTACATTTGTATTTTAAAAAAATTAATGGTGGAAAGTCATATTTTCCTTTTCAAAAAGTTGCAATACCATTGGCGGTATTATTATTAACTAGTTTAATAACATGGATAATGTTGAAGAGTTTATAAAAAAAGTTTCAGAATCAAAAAAAGGCCAGCTTGATTTATCTGTAGACGAAGATCTTTCGATTGCTATAATGAATCTTATTTCTATCGAAGAGCACTTCTTCTTTACTGGGGTTAAAACGGGCAAAGGAGAATATTTTGATTTGTTAAATACTGCCCGCGAAATGAGAAAGGAATTGTTAAAAAAGATAATCAAAGATTACGAAGGTGAAGTGTGGTGTATTTCAAAACATTTATTATCTGCTTCAATGAGGCTTATGGAGGTGGGCACCAAAAAACTTGGTCAAGGACAAAAACAGGAGGCAGAGGATATGTTTAAAAAAGCATATGAACTTTATTCTTTGTTCTGGGGCTTAAATTTGAAAATGATTGACGTTGGTCAAATAAAAGGAGCCAAAGATGATCAGTTAGACAGAAAAGACGAGAAAAAAACAATTTTTGGAAAGTTAGGAGACATGGTAAAGTACGTAATTGACTGTTGTAAGGAGTAAAATTTGACAGCACTTTTTGGAGGAATATAATAGAAGCATGGATATCAAAAAGTGTGATTTGTGTAAAAACGAAATTACCAACAAAAAGAACTACGTTTCTGTCAGATTTGCCTATGATTGGATCGAATTCTGCGAGGAATGCGCTTCGCCAGTTTTAAATTTCCTAAAAAGAAATAAATTTATAGAGAAGGAAAATAAAATTAAAAAAGTGTAAACAAAATGAGAAGGAGTAAATTAGTAAAGAATATAACTACCGATGAATTAGCTATTATGATGAGTAATAGTTTTGAAGCCCAAACAAAATTGATTGTAGACGGGTTCAACAAATCTGACGAGAAATTCGATAAAGTTTTTAAGACATTAAAAGTTATTGATGATAAATTAGATGATGTGAGTTCTATCAAGCATAGAGTAGACGCTATGGAAAATGCGTTAAGTATTCCGGCGCTGAAAAAGAATTGACTATGAAACCGCTTTTAACCCAGGCGGTTTTTTGTTAAAATTAATGTATGGATTTTAAAGCAGTTTTTGCTGTATTTGCCATTGTGATTTCTTTGGTGGCATACATTCCCTATTTTAGGGATATATTTTTATGTAAGACAAAACCTCATTTGTACACTTGGATTATTTGGACTATTACAGGCGTTACCTCGCTTTTGGGTGTCTACTATGGAGGTGGTGGATGGACAGTGGTATATGACGCTTTCTTGTGTATTGAAATTGTTGGCACATTGATTTTTTGTTTTAAATATGGAACTAAGAATATTACAAAAAGTGACACAGTTGTATTAATTTTAGCATTTTTGGCAATAATTGTGTGGTGGCAGTTAAAACAGCCGGTGTTGGCGATTTTTATGGTTTCGGCAATAGATGTTGCAGCTTACATACCAAGTTTTAGGAAATCTTGGCATGATCCGTGGAGTGAAACAGCTTTATCGTAGGCAATGTTTGCTTTGGCAAATATTTTAGGAATATTAGCTTTGAATAGTTATAATCTTTTGACGGTAACATATTTGGTTGCAATATTTTTTGCCAATGCTTTCCTTTGCATATTTTGTTTAGTTCGCAGAAAACTAGTAAAATAAGGTTAGATACACTTTTTTGCCACGTGGCAAAAAAGTGTATGGCGCAAGACGTATTAAATAATTAATAGCGTATTTCACTAAAAAGTGGAATAGTAGGATAATGGAACAAATTTTATTACAAATTCTAAGTGTATTTGTATTGGGACTTTTGGGCGGAGCTAATCCCGGGGCTATGATAGCTTCTGCTTTTTCTGAGACTTTGAGGGTTGGATTTATTAAGAGTTTACGAGTTGTGATGTATGCGCTTATTTCAGAAACAATTGTAGGATTTATTGTATTAATAGCGTTATTTTCTTTTCAGATCCCGCAATTTATTTTTTATTTGATTTCTTTTGTGGGCGCTGTAGTTTTGGTGTGGTTAGCTTTACAGGTTTGGAAAATCGAAAACTTAAATGAAAACAAAGAAATATTTTCTTTTAAGAAAATATTTATTCTCACTCTTTTTAATGGACCGTTTTGGATGTTTTGGATAACAATTTGTGTACCTCAGGCATTTTTGTTAAAAGAACGGGTTTTGGGCGGTGAATATATATTTTTAACGATTTTTGAAATTGGTTGGCTGGTAGCGACAATTTTATTAGTTTTCTTATTTTCAAGATTTAGAAGTATTTTGACATCCGGAAAAGCTATTTCGGTGGTTTTTAAAGTTTTTGCCGTTATTCTTTTACTTTTTGCCGGAAAGATGTCATTGGAAAGTATATTGTTTTTTCTAAAATAGTTTATAATAAAGGTATATAATTAAGCAAGCGGAGCGAGACTTACCCGCGCCCTCTAAGCTATATTATTGGGCAAAGTAATATGTCGTATTAAATAATATTAATTCATCTCGAGACCTTGTTGCGTTAGCATAGAGGGCGGGGTGTTCATTACATTCACATGTTCGGATTAAATAAAACACTTCCAAAGTTTTGTGATCTTAAAGGAAAGGTTGCCATTATTACTGGCGCTGCCAAGGGAATGGGCAAGGCCGATTCAGTAAAATTGGCGCAGGCAGGAGCCAAAGTTGTATTGTGCGACATTGATGTGGCTGGATGCCAGCAGGTTGCAGAGGAAATTAAAAAAATGCGCGGAGAAGCTTTGGTTGTAAAATGTAATATAAGTAAAAAATCTGATATTGATAATGTTGTGGCAGAAGCTGTAAAGAAGTTTGGGAAAATTGATATTTTGGTAAACAACGCTGGTATTTTTCCATCTGAGCCATTTTTACAAATGTCGGAAGTAAATTTTGAAAAAGTTATTGATATTAATCTGAAGGGGTCATTTTTGATGGCACAAGCTTGCGCCAAAGAAATGCAAAAACAAAAATCAGGTTCAATAATAAATATTGCGTCGATTGCTGCAATAAAGGGATTCCAAGGACTTTCGCATTATTGCGCCTCTAAGGGTGGTATGGTAGCGATGTCTAAGGTTATGGCAATTGAGTTGGCGCCATTAGGAATTAGAGTAAATGTTATTGATCCGGGAGCAATAGATACTCCTGGAACAAGAACTATGGATATGAAAGATGATGCAAGACAGGCAATGGTTGCCGGAGTCCCAATGAAAAGATGGGGAACTCCAGAGGAAATTGCAAATGCGGTTTTGTTTTTAGCTTCTGATGAATCATCTTATATGACAGGATCAACTATGGTGGTCGATGGAGGGTGGATTGCAGCATAAATAAAAAATAATTAATTTTTTATAAAAACATGGAAGCTCGTTGTATGCGTTGTAAAATGCAAAAAGAAATGAAAGATGCAAAAGAAGTTGATATGAACGGCAAGGGCGGGAGAGTAATGAAAGCCGCCACGGGCGTTTGCCCAGATTGCGGAACAAAAATGTTCAAAATCCTCGGCGCCAAAAAATAATTATAAAAATCGACTGGCAAGTCTAGTCGGTTTTTTTGTATAATAATTGAATGCAAAGGAAGTTTATAATATTTTTCGTTTTGCTTTTGGTTGCGTTTAATTATCTTGCATGGCAAGAAGTTTTTAGGCTTGTTAGTCCTGGGTATTTAAGTGTTAACTTTTTGGATGTTGGTCAGGGCGACGCCGGGTTTATTGAAACGCCCGAGGGATATCAAATTTTGATAGACGGCGGGCCGGGTTCTGTTGTTATAGAAAAGCTTGGTAAACTTATGCCGTTTTGGGACAAAACAATAGATGTAGTAATTTTAACTCATCCTGAAAAAGACCACATGCAAGGCATTTTGGAAGTTTTGCAAAAATACAAGGTTAAATATTTTTTGTGGACAGGTGTTATAAAAGATGATGCAGAAAATAAAAAACTTACAAGTTTATTAGAAAAAGCCAAGATACGGTTAAATTTTTTAGCTAATTTGTCTGGAAATTTCGCTACCGAAGTTTTGGCGGTTGATAAAAATACGAGAATTTATGCTGGAGATGTTTTAATTAATATTGTGTATCCACTTGATAATTTAGCGGGCAAAGAGATAAAAAATAGTTCAAATGATACATGTATTGTAGCCAAATTAAATTATGGAGAAGATTCTTTTTTATTTACGGGAGATGTAGATTTTAAGAACGAAACAAAGCTTATACAATCTGGGCGCGATATTTCAGCTGATGTTTTGAAGGTTGCTCATCATGGATCTAAGTATTCTACGTCTGATTTGTTTATAAAAGCAGTCAATCCCAGCTATGCTGTAATAGAAGTTGGAAAGAATTCTTATGGTCATCCCACCCCTGAGGTTTTGCAAAGATTAGAAAAATTTGGTATAAAGATATTCAGAACCGACAGAGATGGAGATATAGAATTCATATCTGACGGGGAAACGATTAGTTTAAATTAATTTCGCTCGCCGATAAACTTTTTCTGCGAGGAGAGCCTCTCTACGGGGCACCCTCTTCTCGAAAAAATTCATCGGCTCGCTTCATATTATGCAAGGTTTAGATTTTCCGTTATTTAAGACAAAGTCAGACGTGTATAAAAAGTTTGATTTATCCGACGCAAAAAGCAGACAGGAGTATTTTGAATATAAATGCGGTCCGGAAATAAAAAAACTTAGAGAGTATTTGCAAAACAACACATTTATTGCCTATTTAATGGGCAAAAAATCTTCGGGCAAGGGAACTTATTCAAAAATGTTTGCCGAAATTGTAGCGCCAGATAAAGTTGCTCATTTTTCAATTGGAGACATGATAAGATCTTTTGACGAGGTAATACAAGATGCCGGTAAAAGAAAGGAGATTGTTGAATTTTTAGAAAAAAATTATAGGGGAAGAATTCCATTGGAAGAAGTCATGAAGTCATGGGACAACAGATCTACAAAAACCTTATTGCCAACTGAATTAATTTTGGCGCTTGCAAAAAAAGAAATTGCAAAGCTGGGAAGGAAAGCAATATTTATTGACGGTTTTCCGCGCGATATTGACCAAGTTTCATATTCTTTATTTTTTAGAGATCTTATAAATTACAGAGAAGATCCGGATGTATTTGCTTTGATAGATGTGCCAACATCGGTTATTGATGAAAGAGTAAAGTTTAGAGTAATTTGTCCTTTGTGTAATGCTTCAAGAAATTTGAAACTTTTGGCAACAAAAAAAGTGGAACATGAAAACGGCAAGTTTCATTTAATTTGTGATAATGCAGGATGTCCAGGATCTCGTATGGTAACAAAAGAGGGTGATGAACAGGGAATTGAACCGATACGAGCAAGACTCGAAAAAGACGAAATGTTGGTAAAAGAAGCCTATAATTTGAAAGGAATACCAAAAATACTTTTGAGAAATACCATACCGGTAGAAGAAACTAAGAATACAGCCGATGATTATGAAATAACTCCCGAATTTGTTTATTCTGTTGATAGTTCTGGCAAGGTTGTTACAACAGAAAAAGCATGGGAGGTAAAAGACGATAGTGGCACTACTTCAAACAGTTTAATGCCACCTCCGGTTGTTGGTTCTTTGATAAAACAGTTGGTGCAGGTTTTGGGGTTATAGGACTTGACTTGCATTTTTGTAGAGTTAAAATAAAGGTGGCTCTGAGTTTTCTAAAATTTCTATATAACTTACATTAGGGAGTCCTATATCCTGCACGGCCTTGGCTGTGCTATGCGGACACCCACCTAAATTTTTTAGAAATGTAATTAGAAAAACCAGGGCATCAAAGAAGCGAGGTTTAAGGCCGCGCTTTTTTGATGTATAATAAAGTTATGATAGTAAAAACATGTGATTTTATTGCCAAAAAAAGTCTCTTTGCGCTAATTTTTATTTTGCCGTTATTTTTTTTGCCACTTACGATTGATGTTTTAGATTTTTCTAAACAATATCTTATGATTTTTTTGGTTTTTTTGTCTGCTATTGCGTGGATGATAGCATCTTTGGTTTCAAAAAAACTAGTTGTTATAAAAACACCCTTGCATATTGTAGCTATTTTTTTGTTGGTAGCTATGACTACGGCAACTATTTTTTCTCAGTATAAATTTGGGAGTTTTTTTGGGGCATCTTTTTTGGCATCGGAAAGTTTGGTATCTATATTATGCTTTTTGGTTTTCTTTTTCTTGGTGAGTAATATTTTTTCTAAAAAAGATGCAGTAACCTCTTTTATAATATTTTTATGTTCAGCAGTAGTCGCACAAATTTTCGGAGTTTTACAACTATTCGGATATTCTTTGGGTTTAAACAACACAATTGGGTCTTTTGGTAGTCTTGGAATTTTTGCGGTTATTGCGTTTCCAGTAGCAGTGTCTTTGTTTATTTTTGTAAAAAATTGGTGGCGGGTTTTATTTATATTCCAAATAGTTTTGAGCTTAGTTTTGGCAATTTTAATACAAAATCCGGAGGTTTGGATAGTTTTTGCCTGCATTTCTGCTTTTATGTTGATTTTTTGCTTTATAAAAAAAGATTTTGCTGATGCGCGTTGGATGGCCTTTCCGGCGTTTATTTTGGTAATTTCTGTTTTTTTTGCAATTTACAATCCACAATTTGATTGGCCAAAACAAAAAGTTAACGAAGTTTATCTTCCGCAAGAAGTTAGTTTTAATATAGCCGTTCGGTCAATAAAAGAAAATCCTATTTTTGGGTCAGGCCCGGGAACTTTTTCTTACAATTTTTTAAGGTTCAAAAGCCCGGAGTTTTCTAATACGGATCTGGGAAGTTTAAGTTTTAATGCCTCGGCCTCAAAAATTTTAGATTATATGGCAACAACCGGAGTTGTGGGCGTTTTAGCAATACTGCTGTTTATGGTATTTGTGATTACTTTGGGAATAAAACATTTCACAAACAAACATAAAGGTTCTTATGATATTTTAATTTTTGGAGCGCTCGCAAGTTATATAGGAGCGTGTATTACGTATTTTGTTTACAATCCGGCGTTAACATTAGATTTTTGTTATTTTTTCTTTGCTTCAATAATTGTTGTATTGGTATCTAAAATTAGGCCCGAATATGAGCTAAAGCCGTTTTCTCGTAAAACGTTATTTTTAACTGTTGTTTTCACTATTATATGTATTTTTATACTTGGTCTTTTTGTGGTCAGTTTTAAGAACTATTTTGCGGAGATAAAATATTATCAGAGTATGGTTAGCTATCAGGTGGGCGACAATAAAACCGGTTTAAAGAAGCTTGAACAAGCAGTGAATTTGAACAAAAATTCTGATGTCTACTTTAGGCAATTGGCGCAGGCTTACCTTTTTGAGCTTTCAACCTTAAGCTCGGTTCAGGACGAGGAAAGATTCAAAACGCTTATTTCTGATTGTATTAACGCATCTAATAATGCAATTAAATTAAACCCCCAAAATGCCAGTAATTTGGCTTTGGCAGGATTTATTTATCAAAATATGATTGGTATAGTTGATGGGGCAAAAGAGTGGGCGCTAAAGTCTTATCAATCAGCTTTAGAGCTTGATCCGCAAAATAAAATTATTCAAAAGATTCTCTCTGAGTTATCCACAATATAGATTTGTTTGAGGTTTATTTACATGGTAAAATTATATAAGTTAAACCTCTGAATGAAAAAAGTGAAGAAAAAGAAGAAAAATGTTTCCAGAGCCAAGCCTAGGAGGGGTGATGGTGTTTTGAGTAAAAAGAAAAATCGCATTAGACAAGAACAGGGCGATATGATTTTTGATTCCAAAAGCGGTAAAACAGATGCTTTGTTTGTAAATGAACCAGAAGGAGACAGTAGTATAAATCATCTTGAAGCTTTGTGCTATCGGCCAAAAAAGAATAAGTTTGGCTTTCCTTCAAATAGATTTTTATCTATTTTAACGGGTTTGGTTTTTGCCGGGCTTTTTTGTTCAGGTATTTATGTTTTGGCAACAACATATGGAGTAGATGCTCTTTATCCTATTGGAAATACTCTTAATCCCACAAACTGCAGTCCAGGTGGCACATACTGTAAAGTTGAAACCCCGCTCACATCTTCAAATGGGTTGCTTTTAGATCAGACAACGCCCCAGACAGTTTCTAGTGGCACCCCAATTTTTAGTGAAGGTATTTCTGTTGTTGGTGGTAGTGTAACGCAATCGATAGCAGGACAATTTGCTGATGGTACTTCAACTGTTTATCTTGCTAATGGTGGATATGAGGCTGTTTACGCGAGTCAAGGCGATGCGTATATAAATCTCTTATCTCCTGTCTTGGCAACGGTTATAGGCGGAACGAGGGGGACTTGGGGTAATAGTTTCCTGAAAGTTGTTGACGGTGATGCCTATCTTGAACTTGAAAGCTCATTAGGACTTTTGTATGCGTATGATGGGGCAGTTTATGATTTATCTATCGGTGGGCCGACTAATATTTTGGAAACAACTGGTAATATTTCGGTTGGATCGGGTACGTTTAATAATTATGTCACTGCCGGAGATTTAAGTATTGTGAATATACAAACGGGTGGAGACACTGCTTTGAAAATAGATTCTGCATCTGGGGTTGTTTATAAAGATGCTTCGTCCTTAAGATATAAAAAAGATGTTGAGCCACTGGTTGGAGATTTTTCTAAAATATTGCAGGCTCAACCGGTATCGTTTAACTATATAAGCAACAACAGACCAGACACCGGTTATATTGCAGAAGATTTTGATGCGTTAGGATTAAAGGGTCTTGTGGTATATGACAAACAAGGCAGGGCAGATTCTATAAAATATGATAAAATACCCCTTTATATTTTAGAGGTGGTGAAACAACAACAATTAGATATTCAAGCTTTGCAACAAAGACTTGGTATTACACCAGAAAGCATTGCTGTAACTCCGGCGGGAACAGTTGGTGATGGGGAAGTTTCTTCGGTTTCGCCATCTTCGTTGGCCGACTTATTAAAATCTTTGGGAATGCAATTGGCAGATGGTGTGGCAAGTTTAAAAGAAATTGTTGCTGATAAATTAACAGTTGCAACTGCCAGAGTTAGCGGATTGGAAATGGTTGATAAAGCCACCGGTAGCGCTTATTGCACCTGGATAGAAAATGGAGAATGGCAAAAAGCAGAAGGAGATTGTTCGAGCGTTGGAGTTGGAGCGGTTGTTGCAGTTTCTCCTAGTCAGGCAGAACAACAGCTTTCAATTGCAAAACAAACTCAGCAAAAGTTTAGTGAGATTAAAAAAGAAGTTCAGCAAGCAGTAGAAACTGCCAAAGAAGCTCAGAATGCGGCTGAAGAAGTGCAAGAACAGGTTGAGGAAGTGCAAGAACAAATTCAGCAACAGCCGGAAGTTTTGAATATTGTTTCTGTTGATTCTATTGCAGATATTAGTGTTGAGTTTAGAACAAATGCCGAAAATATTGAATTGCCGGAATCTGTGAGCGTAACGTTGTCAGACGGATCAGCGCAAAATTTATCTGTAACCTGGGATGCCGGAACACCGGCGTATAATGGTGAAATTTCCGGTACTTACACGTTTTCGGGGGTGATCGCTTTTTCCGGGAATATAACAAATACAGAGAATATTAATGCTGTTGTGAATGTTGTTGTAGCCGAAGATTTTCACGCCGAAATTGGTGAGGCTATCAGAGATGCGGCCGTAGAAGCTGTTGAGGCTGTTGGCGAAGTTATTGGAGAAGCATCATCAAGTTTGTTGAACGGAGCAAAAAATTTATTAAACCCCGATAGTCTTCTTAGCGCTTTAACTCGCCCAATATTGAATTTGTTTAGCAAATGAACAAATTTGAAATAATATTTGCTGTATTTTTGGGATTGGCTTTGCCAGTTTTTTTTGCATCGGCTGCAATTTGTCCCGGTGGAATGTCTGGATCTGGAATTTCAGGAGATCCTTGTCAAGTTACAAGCTGGACAACTTTGGATGCGGTTAGAAATGAATTGACATTATATTATAAACTAACTACAAACTTATCTTCATCAACAGTTGGTTATACCGGGATAGGAGATAGTTGGACGCCTATTAGTGGATTGTCTGGTGTATTTGATGGCGATGGAAAAACTATATCAGATCTTACAATTAATAGCTCTGGCGCCAATGTAGGTATGTTCGGACGATTAGCCGGAAGTCGATGGGGTAGCAGTGGTAGTATTTTAAATGTTGGTTTGTTAAATGTGAACGTAACTGGCAACAACCAAGTGGGTGCTCTAGTTGGTTATCAGGACGAATATTCATCAATCTCAAATTCATATACTACAGGAACTGTCACAGGTAGTTATGCAGTTGGTGGACTAGTTGGTAATGCTAAAGGTTCAATTTCAAATTGTTATTCAAAGGCAACCGTAAGATGGGATAATATTACTGGGGGGTCGTACTTTGGGGCAGCATTCGGAGGACTAGTGGGAGAGAATTATGCGGCAATATCTAATTCCTATGCCACAGGAAATGTAACTGGCGACCATTTTGTCGGCGGGTTAGTGGGTCGGCATATATTCGGCACAGGACCCGGCACAATTACTAAATGTTATTCGACAGGTTTAGTTTCGGGTGCGAGTGGCCTGGGCGGATTGGTTGGTAATTCTGATGCATCAGTCACGAACTCGTTTTGGGACATTCAAACCTCGGGGCAGGCAATAAGTGCGGGCGGAACAGGAAAAACAACTGCCGAGATGAAAACTATTCATCCATTTAGCACATGGGACATAAATACAACCGTAACAGATCTTAATAATGGGTATCCTTATCTTGCGTGGCAAGCAAGCAATAATTCATATGTGTGGTTGATTTATCAAGCGCCCCCGGCTACTAGTGGGTATGCTTGGTCTAATAATATTGGCTGGATAAATTTTGGATGTGCAAATTGTAATGTGCAGGTAACAAACAGCGCCGTAACAGGCTATGCCTGGAGCCAAAATTATGGGTGGATAAACTTAAATCCCACAACCAGTGGAGTGGTAAACACTTCAAGTGGTGTCCTTTCCGGGTATGCATGGGGAGAGAATACTGGGTGGATAAATTTTAGTGGGGTACGCATTGGTTGTTCTGGAACATTTTCTGGGACAGCGACGGGCGAGGTTGTTGGCACCGTTAATTTTGGTTGTGCAAGTTGTGATGTTCAGACTGATTGGACATATAGTTGTGGAGGTGGGGGTCCGGTTGCTACTTGCGGAGATAGTTCGTGTAATGGCGCAGAAACATGCAGTACTTGTCCAACAGATTGTGGGGCTTGCGCTCCAGTCTGCGGAGATGGAATAAAAAATGGCGCAGAACAATGCGATGGTACAGATGGAGTTGGTGTTCATCAATCATGCAGTGTCGGGTGTATTTTAATTAATAATCCTTATTGTGGAGATAATATAAAAAATGGTCTAGAGGTATGCGACGGAGATACCGTTGTTTGTACTACTTATGGTGGTTATTCTGGCACTAAAGCCTGTATTCCTGATTGTTCCGGATATAACGGATGTTTTTCTAATCAGTCGTGCGGAGATACAATTTGTAATGGAACAGAAACATGCAATAATTGTTCTGCAGATTGTGGGGCATGCCCGGGTCATTTAGAGTGTCAGAATCAGCAGTGTGTTTTTGTAAACGGTTCTGGTAATAATTTATGTTCGTCAAATCAAGATTGTTTGATTTTTCACAATGAATGCAATTCTGAGAGCAAATGCGTATCGGTAAGTGGCCCAGGGTCAAACACATGTTCAAGCGATAGTCAGTGTTCTTCTGTTTTAACTGGTGGAGATGGTGGTCAACACACAGAGTGTAACTTAAAACAGCAATGTGTTGTAGTTAGCGGTTCGGGATCTAATAAGTGTTCAGCTGATTCTGATTGCACGGTTCAAGATACGATAATAAATATAATTTCAAATCCGGTTGATACTGCGGTTCAGGTAGTCCAAATAGTGGCAGATCCGGTCAAAGCCGTAGCCGTTGAAACAAAAAAAATAATTCAAAGCCCTCAAGGGTCTGTAACCACCAAAACAATTTCCACCGCCGGACTTGTTATAACAACCGCGGTTACGGCAACTTCACTTTTTTCTGTTTCATTGTTGGAGTTATTTACTATACCTTTAAGGTTGTTTGGTATTTTGCTTGCAGCTCTGGGTTTGAAAAAAAGGATAATTCCATGGGGTGTTGTATATGACTCTGTAACCAAAAGGCCATTAGATCCGGCATACATTGTTTTGAAGAACCAAAACGGTCAAAACATTTCTTCTGCTGTAACCGACATAGACGGGCGCTACGGATTTATGGCGCCACCCGGAAACTATAATATATTTGTCAGTAAAACAAATTATTCTTTTCCTTCTCAAAAACTTTTCGGCAAAATTGAAGATGAATTACATGGCGACCTTTATTTTGGGCAGAATATAGAAGTTAAGTCACTGGGCGAAGTAATTATAAAAAACATACCCCTAGACCCCTTAAAATTTGATTGGAACGAGTTTTCAAAGGGTAGTAAGAAATTAATGAAGTTTTACTCTAAGTGGGATGTTGTTTTGAGAAAAATATATGACTGGTTTTTTATTGTAGGTTTTGTTGTGGCTATGGTAACGTTTATTTTTGCTCCATATCCGTATAATGCTATTGTTGCTATAATATATTTAGTTTTAATTTTATTAAGAACTTTGGGTCTAAAACCAAGAGTTTACGGATATATAACAGACAAAAATACAAAAGAGCCGTTGTCTTTTGCGATAATGAGAGTAGTGATTCCCGAAACTAATACAGTTGTAGCTTCTAAGCCAGCTGATAAATATGGCAGGTATTATTGCCTGGTTCCGCCCGGAAAATATTATGTTAAAATTGAAAAAAAGAATATTGATGGCTCATATTCTTTGGTTTATACGTCACAGGTGTTTAATACTTCGCATACAGGAATTATTAAAGAAACCTTTAAAATATGATAATATAGTGATATACTTAAAACACAATAAATAATTTTATGAAAAAGAATATTTTAATAATCGAGGACGATGATTTTTTCAGAGAACTGATATCCAAAAAATTGTCTGCAAATGGTTTTGAACCTTTAGAGGCTGTTAATGGGTTGAGAGGCATAGAAAAAGTGAGGCAACAAAAACCGGATTTAGTTTTGCTTGATCTTTTATTACCAAATATAGACGGATTTGAGGTTTTGTCTACATTAAAATCTGACCCAAACACATCTTCTATTCCGGTGGTTATATTGTCTAATTTGGATACTAGAGAGGATATTGAAAGGGGTTTGAAATTGGGGGCTTCGGATTTTTTAATAAAATCGCAAACAGCTTCAGACGAAATTATTTCAAAAATAAAAAGTTTAATATAAAAAAACTCCCCATTAATGGGGAGTTTTTTATTGTGGTCGGGCTGCTGGGAGTTGCACCCAGGTCTTACCCACCCCAAGGGCAAATACTACTGTTGTACTACAGCCCGGGGTTTATATTTTTGATGCTCGTTTAATGCACTTTGCGCAAGCCAAAACACGCTTGCCGTTTATTTTAGCCCACTGCAAATTAGGATATTTTCTTTGTTTGGCTGTAGGGTTGTATTTTCCTCTTAGCTTTACAAGAACAGTTTTCATTGCCGAGTGCTTTTTGCAAATTGAACAAATTTTTTCTGCCATAGTTTTATTCTATAATGTTTATTATTCTACAGCATAAAAGTCTTTTTTGCAAGATCTGCAGTATTGTAGTACAATAAAAAATATGTTTGCGTCTTTTGCGATTACAATTTTTTTTCTGATTGTTTTACTTTTTTCTGTGATTATTCACGAGTTAGCTCATGGATACACGGCTTTTTCATTGGGCGATCCAACTGCAAAATATGCCGGTAGACTTACAATAAATCCATTAAAACATTTAGACTTATTTGGATCGATAATTTTGCCATTGGTATTTTTATTGTTTTCTTTTTTGCCCGGCGGTCAGCCAATTATTTTTGGTTGGGCCAAGCCCGTGCCGGTAAATCCTTATAACTTTAGAGACAAGAGATGGGGAGGATTAAAGGTTGCATTATCCGGACCGGCTTCTAATTTTGGTATAGCTATTGTTTTTGGGTTGTTTATTAGAATTATTGATATTACAGGAACTCTGGGATTATTTTTGCCATTGGCTCAGTTATTTGGCGTTATTATTTATTTAAATATTTTATTGGGCATTTTTAATTTGGTGCCATTGCCTCCTTTAGACGGGTCGTGGGTTTTATTCAGTTTCTTTCCACACAGGGCGCAAAGGATAAGAATATTTTTGCAACAGTATGGTTTATTAATTTTGATTAGCGTTTTATTATTTGGCGGGTTTGAATGGTTATATGTAATTATAAATTGGATTTTTTCTCTAATAACAGGAATTTCGTTTACTCTTTAGCTTTAATATATTGACAGCAAGAGTATTATTTGCTAACATATCCTTATATAAAATCAATGCCAACAATACATCAATTGATGAAAAAAAGCAGGAAGCCGATAAAGAAGCGCGCAAAGACAGTAGCGCTTGATTTTGGTTTCAATGTTTTACAAAACAGACCGTCGCGCTATAAATCTCCTTTTAAAAGAGGTGTGTGTTTGAAAGTTTTTACACAAACTCCTAAAAAGCCTAATTCGGCCTTAAGAAAAGTTGCCAGAGTTAAGCTTTCTAATGGAATGGAAGTTACAGCCTATATACCGGGAGAAGGTCATAATTTGCAAGAACACTCTATTGTTTTGATAAGAGGTGGAAAAGTAAGAGATTTGCCCGGAGTAAGATATCATATTGTAAGGGGAGTTTTGGATACTCAAGGGGTTGAAAATAGAAAGCAAGAAAGATCTAAGTATGGAACTAAAAAACAAAAAGCAGCATAATATATGAGAAGAGCTTATAAAAAACACAAAGTAAGTCCGGATAGGGTTTATAATGACCTGGTTATTTCCCAGTTTATTAATAAAGTTATGCAATCTGGTAGAAAAACTATTGCCGAATCTATTGTTTATGGAAGTTTCGATATTATAAAAGAGAAAACAAAAAAAGAACCGTTGGAGGTGTTTAGGCAGGCAATAGAAAACGCTTCTCCTATCTTGGAGGTTAAACCAAAAAGAATTGGTGGAGCAACATATCAGGTGCCAATGGAAGTCAGAGGAGAAAGAAAATTGGCTTTGGCAATAAGATGGATTTTGGAGGGAGCTAGGGGTAAAAAAGGCAAACCTATGGCTGAAAAATTGAGTCAGGAACTTATTGAAGCCGCCAATAATGAAGGAGGTGCAATAAGAAAGAAAAACGATACTCATAGAATGGCCGAAGCTAATAAAGCTTTTGCACATTTCGCTAAGTAATTTCAATCAATTATATATGCCTAGAGAACACGCGTTAGAGAGTTTAAGGAATATCGGTATTATAGCTCACATCGACGCAGGAAAGACAACTTTTTCTGAGCGTCTTTTATTTTATACCGGCAAAACTCACAAAATAGGAGAGGTTCATGAAGGTGAAACCGTTATGGATTGGATGGTTCAAGAGAGAGAAAGAGGTATTACTATTACTTCTGCCGCCACTACCATGTATTGGAGAAATCACCAAATAAACCTTATTGATACTCCAGGCCACATAGACTTTACCGCTGAAGTTCAAAGATCTTTGCGCGTACTTGATGGCGCTGTTGTTGTTTTTGACGGGGTTTCCGGAGTAGAACCGCAGTCTGAAACTGTTTGGAGACAGGCAGATAAATACGGCACGCCAAGAATGTGTTTTATAAACAAGTTAGACAGAATGGGTGCTTCATTTGAAAACAGTTTTAAATCAATTTTGCAAAAACTTACCCAGAATGCTGTGGCTGTGCAAATACCAATGGGATTGGAAGAAAAAATGGCGGGCGTGATTGACTTGATAAAAATGAAAGCCTTATATTTTGAGGGTGAAAAAGGAACTCAAGTTGTTGAAAAAGATATTCCTGAAGAATTTAAAGCCGAGGCTGAAGAATGGCATAAAAAGATGGTTGAAAAAATAGCCGGAGAAGATAACGCGTTGACAGAAAAATTTTTGGAAGCAAAAGAGATATCAGTTCAAGAACTAAAAGATGTATTAAGAAAATCAGTTTTGAATTATAAAATAGTTCCGGTTTTTTGTGGCACAGCTTTGAAAAACAAGGGAGTTCAACCTATTTTGGATGCAGTTGTAGATTATTTTCCATCGCCATTGGATATTCCGGCAGAAAAAGGAACAGATCCAAAAACTGGCGCGCAAATTGAAAGAAAACCGTCTGACGAGGAGCCTTTTGCTGCTTTGGTTTTCAAGATTGCAGCAGATCCTTTTGTGGGAACATTAACTTATTTTAGAATTTATTCGGGTGTTTTAACAAAAGGTTCGTATGTTTTGAACGCAAATACCGGAGAGCAAGAAAGAATTTCAAGAATTTTGAGAATGCACGCTGACGAACGTCAGGAATTGGACGTTTTGTATGCCGGAGAAATTGGAGCTACAGTAGGATTAAAAGCTACATCTACCGGCCACACATTGTGCGATAAAGACAAGCCGGTTATTTTGGAAAAAATTGTATTCCCGGAGCCAGTTATCGGTATAAGAGTAGAACCAAAAACAAAGGCTGACCAGGAAAAGCTTATAATGTCTATTAGAAAGCTTACAGAAGAAGATCCAACATTTAGAATTAAAGAAGACATCGAAACCGGAGAAACAATTATTTCGGGTATGGGAGAGTTGCACTTAGATATTATTGCAGACAGATTGCGCAGAGAATTTAAAGTTGAGGCTAATTACGGAAAACCGCAGGTTGCTTATAGAGAAACTATTACTGCCGAAGCCGAAGGTGAAGAAAAATATGTAAGGCAGTCTGGTGGAAAAGGACAATATGGACACGTTTTACTTAGAGTAAAACCTAAAGAAAGGGGACAAGGTTTTGAATTTATTGATGAAATTAAAGGAGGCGCAATTCCTAGAGAATTTATTGCTCCAACCGAAAAAGGTATTAAAGAAGCTCTAGACAAAGGAATTGTTGCAGGATATCCGATGGTTGATGTTGAGGTTACTTTATACGACGGAAGCTTCCACGAAGTTGATTCCTCGGAATTTGCCTTTAAGATTGCAGGATCTATGGCTTTTCAACAGGCGGCAAAGAGAGCTAAGCCGGTTATTTTAGAGCCTATTATGAAAATGGAGGTTGTTACTCCTGAAGACCATTTTGGCTCTGTGATTTCTGACTTAAGCTCAAGAAGGGGTAAAATTGAAGAAACTTCAGAAAGAGCCGGCATGAAGGTCATTGATGCTTTAGTACCATTATCAGAAACATTTGGTTACGCCACTTCTATAAGGTCCCTTACAGAGGGTAGGGCTTCATTTACCATGGAATTTAATAAATACGACACTGTTCCGGGAAACATTGCTCAAGAAATAATAGACGGCAAGAGAAAATAGAAAACGAATAATTTAAAAACTCCGCTTACCGCGGAGTTTTTCGTTATTTTTATTGTTTTATTATTTTTTTTATTATTTTAAATTTTCAGCATAAGTCACAATATAAGTCACAATATTACGTACTTTTTTGCCACGTGGCAAAAAAGTACGTAATAGCTTATAATGGGTAATAAGGGTGATAATAGTAATATAAAAATTATAGATATGAGGAAATTTTTGGAAGAGATATTGTGGCACATTTATTATGCGAGCGAGGTAGGTATGGGTCCTCGTGGAGATATTAGGTTTTTTCTTGTAAATGAAATACTAAAGGAAATACACAACTGCACCAAAAGGCAGTTAAACTCTGCAGTAATTGATTTGAATAGGCAGAAATTAATACAAAAGAAGAAAGATTATGAGGGATCTGTTTTGGTTTCTTTGACCGAAAAAGGAATTCTAAGAGCGATAAATTATAAATTTAGAAGATTAGAACATAAAAAAGAAAAGTGGGATGGGAAATGGCGAATGATTGCATTTGATATACCAAGAGAATGTCAAAAAGGTAGAAAAGCTCTTGTTTACAGACTAAAAATGGGAGGATTTTATGAAATGCAGGAAAGCATGTTTTTATATCCGTATGAATGTAAAAAAGAAATCGATGCAATTGCAAAACTTTTTAAGCTTGAAGAATACGTAAAGTTTGGATTATTGGATTATATCGATGGGCAAGATAGAATTAAAATTAGATTCGGATTAAAATAGTAAGGTTTAATAAACGTACTTTTTTGCCACGTGGCAAAAAAGTACTATGGGGAAAATGGGTTTTAAAAGTAAGTTATAAAAGAGGGGAAATTTAAGGTTTTGTTATAAAATGTGTGGTCAAAATGCGGGTCCGACGTACGTCGGACCCGCATTTTTGTATAAAAAAAGCCCTTGATAAAATAGGGCTAGTGCGAAATTCCATCGTCAGCCGTGTGCCATATGGCTCGGTTCAGGAATGTCTCGCACAAATATGGCAACGCACCCACACGGATCTGTCGCGAAAACGCTCAACAACTTCCACTTACCACTTTCCAGTACACGATTAATTGCCTCTTGAAGATATCCGGCATTAAACGGTTTTCCTTTACAGGATTCATCAGTCCCAATACCTATTACCTTGCATTCTTGCTTCATCTTGTTTCCTCCTCTGTTGTGGTTTTGAATGAACAAAAAACGATAATTTAGATTACCACAAATAAAAATAAAAGCAAGCTTATTGACTGGGAAGTTTTTTAATGATACAATGGAAATTGTTATTTTGATAAAAAGAGCCAAGAGTGCTTGACTTGTTTTAAATAATATACTAATATTAAAAGTATTAAATAAGTAATTAACTCCTAGTGCCAGGCTAATGGCGCAGGAAAAAATAAAAAATGGCAGAAAAGTTTGAGAGGACAAAACCTCACGTAAACATTGGTACCATTGGTCACGTTGACCATGGAAAAACCACATTGTCAGCCGCAATTTTGAAAATTTCAAAATTGCGCGGTATGAAGTCTTCTGACAAAGGAGTTGATCAAATTGATGCATCTCCGGAAGAAAAGGCAAGAGGAGTGACGATTTCTATTACTCACCTTGAGTACGAAACTCCAAAAAGACACTACGCACACATTGACTGCCCAGGTCACGCTGACTATATCAAAAACATGATTACCGGCGCTGCTCAAATGGACGGTGGAATTTTACTTGTATCTGCTCCAGACGGCCCAATGCCTCAAACAAAAGAACACATTCTTTTGGCCAGACAGGTTGGTTTGCCATCATTGGTAGTGTTTATGAACAAGGTTGATATGGTTGATGATCCAGAAATTTTGGATTTGGTTGAATCTGAAATTAGAGAATTGTTAAAGAAAAATGGTTACCCAGGAGATGAAATCCCGATAATTAGGGGATCTGCAACAAAAGCTTTAGAAGTCGGATCTTTAGAGGACGCAGCTGCAAAACCAATTGTTGAATTATTGGATGCTTGCGACAATTATATCCCAGAGCCAAAGAGAGAATTAGACAAACCATTTGCCATGGCAATTGAAGATGTTTTCTCAATTGAAGGAAGGGGAACAGTTGCAACAGGTAGAATTTCAAGAGGAATTGTAAAGCAAAACGACGAAGTTGAAATTATTGGATTGAAACCAACTCAGAAAACCGTTGCAGTTTCTGTTGAAATGTTCCAAAAATCTCTTGATGAAGGAAAAGCCGGAGATAACGTTGGTATATTGTTGAGAGGTTTGAAAAAGGAAGATGTTGAAAGAGGACAAATGCTTTGCAAACCAGGTTCAATTACTCCTCACACAGAGTTTCAGGCAGAAGTTTATGTTTTGTCTAAAGATGAAGGTGGAAGACATACTCCATTCTTTACAGGATATAAACCTCAACTTTATATTGGTACAGCTGATGTAACAGGAGATGTAACATTGCCACAGGGTACAGAAATGGTTATGCCTGGAGATACAGTCAATTTAACAGTTAAATTAATTGCTCCGGTCGCTTTGGAAGAAAAAGGTAAATTTGCTATTAGAGAAGGAGGAAAAACAGTTGGCTCTGGAGTTGTAACCAAGATTACAAAGTAATATGCCAGCAGTAAAGTCCGCCAAAGGCGGATCCGCCATTGGCGGAAAAGCAACAATTAAAAAATCTGTGAAAAAAGCGGAAAAGCCAGCAGAAATACCTGCTGGCTTGAAGCTTCGCATAAAATTGCGAGCCTATGACCACAAAATTATAGACAATTCCTGCAAACAAATAATTGATATTGCAAATAGATATGGAGCTGAAGTTTTGGGTCCTGTTCCGCTTCCAACAGAAGTTTTAAAGTATACTGTAAACAGGTCTACATTCGTACATAAGAACGCCAGAGAGCAATTTGAGATGAGGGTTCATAAAAGAATTATTGATATATTAAATCCCAACAACGAAATAATAGAAGCGCTTAGGGATTTGAATTTACCTTCAGGTGTTGACATTACGGTAAAAATATAATAAGATACGCGTTATATAGACAATAGTTAACTTGCAGGTACCATACGGCATCTGCTAACAACATTGCCAGAGGAATGGGCAATAAGCCCATTTTTCGTTAATAGATATGAAATATATATTAGGACAAAAAATTGGAATGTCGCAGATGTATGACCAAAACGGGAAGCATATTCCTGTGACTTTAATTGTGGCTGGCCCTTGCCCGGTTTTACAGAAAAAAACATCTGAAAAAGACGGATACAAAGCATTGCAGGTAGGTTTTAAAAAGATTGAAAAGAAAAGCAAGATAAAGAAAACAATGAAGGGCAAAGAATATAGATATATAAAAGAATACAGAGGTCAAGATGTTGATACTCTGAATGCAGGAGATCAGATTGATGTTTCTTCTTTTAAAGAGGGTGATTTGGTAAAAATATCCGGGATTTCAAAAGGAAAGGGTTTTCAGGGTGGAGTAAAAAGGCATAATTTTTCTACAAGAATAAGCACTCACGGACAAAAACACGAATTGAGAGCAATAGGTTCTATTGGAGTAAGATTTCCACAGCACGTAAGAAAGGGCAGAAAAATGCCTGGCCGTATGGGATCTACAAGAATTTCAGTAAAAAATTTGAGAGTAATGAAAACAGATAAAGATAATAATTTGCTTGTCGTGAAGGGTTCGGTTCCGGGAAATAACAGCACATTATTGGAAATTAGAGGATAATTATGAAAATAGATGTATATAATCAAGAAGGTCAGGTAACAGGGAGTACTACTCTTCCAAAGGAAATTTTTGGAGTGGATTTTAACTCTGATTTGGTTCATCAAATTGTAACCGCTTTGTCGGCCAATAAACGCCAAGTATCTGCTCACACAAAAGACAGAAGCGAAGTAAGGGGCGGTGGCAAAAAACCGTGGAGACAAAAAGGTACCGGAAGGGCAAGGCATGGATCAATTCGTTCACCTTTGTGGAAGGGCGGTGGTGTAACACATGGTCCAAGAGTAGATAGGGTTTTTGAAAAAGAAGTTCCTAAAAAAATGAGAAGAAAAGCTTTGTTTATGGTCTTGTCAAAAAAGGCAGAAACAAAGCAAATTATTGTTTTGGATAAAATTGATTTAGCTCAGGGAAAAACAAAAGAGATGGCTACATCTTTAGCCAAACTTCCTTGTAAGAACGCTACAATCCTTATTGCGACCCCAGGATATGATAAAAAGATTTTTCTTGCATCCAGAAACATAAAGAATACTTCTATAGAAGACGCAAGGAACTTAAATATTTTACAGATTTTAAACCACAAGTATTTGTTGATTACAAAAGAGGCAATTAAGACAATTGAAGAAACATTTATAAAATAAGATGCCATTACTAGATTTTTTAAAAAAGAAAAAGCAGATAGATAAGGCAAAAAAATCCGCAAAGAAACCGGCAAAGACTTTGGTTAAAACGGAAATTCAAGAAAGACCAGTTATAAAAGCGGGAGAGTTCGAATATGAGGCCATAAGAGAACCGCATGTTTCAGAAAAAGGGTCAATGCTCGCAGAAAATAATCAGTATGTTTTTGAAGTTTCTGACAGATATAATAAACCCGAGATTAAAAAAGCTATAGAGGGGATATACGGCGTAAACGTGCTTTCAGTTAATATTGTAAAAATTCCTGCAAAAAAAAGAAGATTGGGCAGAACAGAGGGGTTTAGAAAAGCTTATAAGAAAGCCATTATAAAGATAAAAGACGGTCAAAAAATAGAAATTTTATAATAAACTATGAAAGTTTATAAACCAACTACACCATCCAGAAGGGGAATGACAGGAATAGATTTTTCTTTGTTGTCAAAAAAAGGAGATAAGAACACTGCTCCCAGAAGTCTTTTGAGATACGTTAAGAGAAACGTGGGCAGGGCAAGCTCCGGAAGAATATCAGTAAGACATAAAGGAGGTGGTGTTAAAAAGCTTTACAGGATTGTTGAATTTTCTCAGACAAAGATGAACATGCCATCAAAAGTTATTGGCTTAGAGTATGATCCAAACAGAACTGCATTTATTGCTTTGATAGAATATGCTGATAAATCTAAACAATACATTATAGCTCCGCAAAATATGAAGGTAGGTCAGGAGATTATTTTTGCAGAGTCAGCGCCGCTTGTTTTTGGAAATAGAATTAAACTTAAAAATATACCGGTTGGAACAAATATTTATAATATTGAACTTGAAGCAGGAAAAGGGGGAAAGACAGTCAGATCAGCCGGATCTTCGGCTCAAGTTTTGGCTCACGATGGAGATTTTACAAACTTAAGAATGCCGTCTACAGAAATAAGAAGATTTTCTAAAGAATGTTTTGCTTCAATAGGAATGGTTTCTAATCCAGAAAACAGATTTTATAGAGCTGGAAAGGCCGGTAAAAGCAGACACAAAGGAATAAGGCCTACAGTTAGGGGAACAGTTATGAACCCGGTAGATCACCCACATGGAGGAGGAGAAGGCAGACAGCCGATTGGTTTGAAGCATCCTAAGACTCCTTGGGGTAGGCCTGCTCTTGGAGTTAAAACAAGAAATCCCAAAAAGTGGTCAAATAAATTAATCATACAAAGGAGAAAGAAATAATACTATGTCAAGAAGTTTAAAAAAGGGTCCATATATAGATCAGAATCTGCTTGAAAAGATTTTAGGTTTGAGGAAAGATGAGAAGAAAATTATAAAGACATGGGCTAGATATTCTACAGTTTCTCCAGAAATGGTAGGTTGTACTTTGGGAGTGCATAATGGTAAAGATTTTGTAGCAGTTTATATTTCCGAAGATATGGTTGGTCACAAATTGGGAGAGTTTGCTCCTACAACAAAGTTTTTAAGACATGGAGGAAAAATGCAAAGAGAAATTGAGGCTTCGGCAGAACAGAAAGAAGCGGTAAAAGTAGCTGGAGCACAAGCAGCACCTGCTAAAGGCCCAGTAGCAAAAAAATAATTGATTAAAGAATATGGAAGTTAAAGTAAAGTTGAACAACTTAAGAATAGCTCCAAGGAAAGTTAGGCAAGTAGTGGATTTGGTAAGGGGGAAGTCTGTAGCTCAAGCGCAGGCAATACTTTCTTTTACAATAAATAAGCCAGCAAAATTGGTGCTCAATCTTTTGAATTCAGCTGTAGCTTCGGCCAAGAACGATTTGCATTTAGACGAATCAGGATTGATTATTTCAAAAATTACAGTTGATGAAGGAACAAAGTTTAAGAGATGGCATCCTATGTCTAGAGGTAGGGCTTATCCTATAATAAAGAGATCATCGCATGTAGTTTTGGTATTGTCAGATGTTAAAAAGCCAAAAGCTAAAAAATAATTTATATGGCACACAAGGTTCACCCAAAATCATTTAGAATAAAAGGAACAGAGGATTGGAATATCCGTGGGTTTTATGGAAGAAAAATGTCCCAATATTTAGAGGAGGATTTTTTGATAAAAGATTATCTTTCCAAAAAACTTTCCGAGGCTTCTGTTGCCGGTATTCAGATTGAACATTCTGCAAACAATGTTAATATTATTATTGAAACAGCCAGACCGGGTTTGATTATTGGAAGAGGTGGAGGGGGCGTAGAAATATTGAAAAAAGAGGTTGAGAATAAAATCAAGAGAACATTGAGGAACAGATATGGAACAGATAAAAAAACTCTTCGAGAAATGAAGATAGAAATTCGTGAAGTAAAAAATCCATGGATCTGTGCAGCTTTGGTTGCCCAAATGTCAGCTCAGCAAATTGAGAAACGTATGCCATTTAGGCAGGTGATGAAAAAGTCAATTGAAAGAGTTATGACCAACAGAGAAGCCAAAGGAATAAGGATGGAAATGTCGGGGCGTTTGAATGGAATAGAAATAGCCAGAAGAGAGTGGCTTAGCCAAGGAAAATTACCCAGGAACACAATTAGAGCTGATATTGATTATGCCCAGGCAGAAGCTCGCTGTACCTATGGTAAAATTGGAATAAAGGTTTGGATATATAAAGGAGAAAAATTTGAATAAAACATAGAACATGTCGATATTAATGCCAAAAAAAGTAAAGCACCGCAAATGGCACAAAATGCCATCTAAAGGTGTTGAGAACAGAGCAACCGAACTTAATTTTGGGAGTTTTGGATTGAAGGCTTTGGATACAAAGCATATTACATCAAGACAATTGGAAGCTGCAAGGCGTCACATAATAAGATATTTTAAAAAAGGCGGAAAGCTTTGGATCAGAATTTTTCCAGATAAACCGGTAACTTTTAAGGGTTCAGAAGTTGGAATGGGAGGAGGAAAAGGCGCTGTTGATCATTATATTTATCCTGTGCGTCCCGGAAGAGTTATTTTTGAAATCGATGGATTAAAAGAAGACGTTGCCAGAGAAATTTTGGAAGGAGCTGCAGATAAATTGCCGGTAAAGACAAAGTTTATTAAAAAAGAAGGTGTTTAGTATTATGAAAGCATCAGAATTAAGAAAAAAAGACAAAAAGGAATTGAGTAAGTCGGTTCATGAGCTCGAAAAAAAGCTCGGTGATCTTAGATTTAAATTCGCTTCAGGAAAATTGAAAAACGTTAAAGAAATTAATAATTCAAAAAAAGAACTGGCCAGAACGCTGACAGTTTTGAGGGAAAATAGTAAATAGAAATTAGAAACATGGCACACAAGCAATTACAAGGGATAGTGGTTTCCGACAAAATGCAAAAGACAGTAGTGGTTAAGGTAGAGAGAGTTAAGGAACACCCAAAATATAAAAGAAGATTCAAGGTCCACAATAAAATAAAGGCTCATGATGAGAATCAGGAGTACCATATTGGAGATAGGGTTGTTATTGAAGAAACAAATCCAATTTCAAAAGATAAAAACTGGAAAGTAATCAGAAAAATCTAAAACTATGATACAGCCAAGAGCAATGTTAAAAGTAGCCGATAATACCGGGGCTAAAATAATACAAGTTATAAATATACCGGGAGGAACCCGCAAGCGTTATGCTCAGTTGGGTGAAGTTGTTGTGGCTGCAGTAAAAAAAGCTGAACCAAGAAAAATTGTTAAAAAACATGATAAAGTAAAGGCTGTAATTGTAAGACAGAGAAAAGAATATAAACGCCAAGATGGGTCTTATATCAGATTCGATGATAACGCAGCCGTTATTTTGGGAGAAGAGAAAGAGCCAAAGGGAACAAGAGTTCTTGGCCCGGTTGCCAAGGAATTGAGAGATAAAGGTTACAATACAATAGCCATGATGGCTTCTGAATTACTTTAACAACTATGAAGATAAAAAAAGGAGACAATGTTTTAATAATAACCGGAAAGGATAAGGGTAGAACCGGAAAGATTATGCGAGCGCTTCCTAAGGAGGGCAAGGTTTTGATTGAAGGAATAAATTTAAAAAAGAAACACGCCAGGCCCAAGAGACAAGGCGAAAAAGGCCAAATTGTGCAAGTTCCGGCCGCTATTGATGTTTCAAATGTGAAATTGATTTGTTCAAAATGTGGAAAAGCTACAAGAATCGGATTTAAAATAGAAAAAGAAAATAAGCAGAGAATCTGCAAGAAATGCGGTCAAATAATATAGAAGAATAAATTTCATGCAAAGCTTAAAAGAAAAATACAATAAAGAAGTTATACCTGCAATGATGCAGAAATTTGGGTATAAAAATCCTATGGCTGTTCCATCAGTCAAAAAGGTTGTTTTGAACAGTTCTTTTGGAAAAGAGGTTGTGGGAAAGTCGGCTTCAGAAAGAGAGAAAACACAGAATTTAATATTACAGGATTTGTCTTTGATATCAGGACAAAAAGCAAATTTGGTAAAATCAAAAAAATCAATAGCAGGTTTTAAATTGAGGGAGGGTTTGGAGATAGCTGCAGTTGTAACTTTGAGAAAGAAAAGGATGTGGGATTTTTTGGAAAGATTAATTTATCTTTCTTTGCCAAGATCAAAAGACTTTAAGGGTTTAAACCCCAAGTCAATAGATAAAAATGGTAATTTGTCGATGGGATTTAAAGAGCACATTTCGTTTCCTGAAATTTTTACAGAAAAAGAAAAAACTATATTTGGTTTGGAAATAACAGTAGTAACAAATTCAAAAAATAAAGAAGAGGGCCTCGAGCTTTATAAGCTCTTAGGTTTTCCAATGAAATAGCATGGCAAAAGTATCACAAGAAGCAAAAGTACAAAAGAAACCTAAATTTTCTACGCGTAAGGTAAGAAGGTGTTTTAGATGCGGAAGAAGACATGGTTTTATGAGGAAGTTTGGAATTTGTAGGATTTGCTTTAGAGAGTTGGCCAATAAAGGAGAAATTCCGGGAATTAAAAAATCAAGCTGGTAATTTAAACAAAAAATCATGACAGATCCAATTACAGATATGTTAAACCAAATAAAGAACGCTCAGGCTGTAAAAAGGGCCGAGGTTTTGGTTCCTTTATCGAAAATAAAGAATGAAATTGCAGAGTTGCTTTCAAAAGAAGGTTTTTTGGGAGAAGTAAAAAAAGCGGTTAAGGGGAAAATCAAAGTTTTGAAAATAAGCTTAAAATATAATAATGGATTGCCTGCAATAGAGGGATTCAAGCGTATTTCAAAGCCCGGTCAAAGAATATATACAGGTTTTGCCGAAATAAGGAAGGTTCGTGGAGGATACGGAATGGCGGTGATTTCTACTTCAAAAGGATTAATGACAAACAAAGAGGCTAAACGTCAGAAATTAGGAGGAGAAGTAATCTGCCAAATTTGGTAGAAAATAATTTATTTTAAAAACATGTCACGAATAGGTAAAAAAGCAATTGAAATACCACAGGGCGTAAAAGTGGATGTAATAGGTAGGGAAATAAAGGTTACAGGCCCAAAAGGAGAATTAAAGAGAGAAATTCATCCCGAGATTGTGGTTGAGATAAAGCAGGCAGATGGAAAATCTGAAATTTTGGTTTCTCCAAAAGCTGAATTGTCTAAAAAGGGTAGAGGTTTGTGGGGGTTATATAGAGCCCTTATAGCCAATATGGTAGACGGTGTTTCAAAAGGGTTTGAAAAGAAGCTTGAAATAGAGGGAGTTGGTTTTAAGGCAAACGTTGAGGGTGACAGCTTGGTTTTGAATCTTGGTTTTACAAATCCTGTTAAAATAAAAAAAATTGAAGGAGTTAATTTTCTTGTAGAAAAGAACGTAATCACAATTTCAGGAGCAGATAAAGAAAAGGTTGGTCACATAGCAGCATTGATAAGAAAACAGAAGAAAGCCGAACCATATAAGGGTAAGGGCATTAAATATCAAGGTGAAATAATTAGAAGAAAAGAAGGTAAGAAGGTTGTTGCCACAGCTAAATAATAAAAAAATATGTCAGTAAAAAAAGAAAAAATAATAAGAAGGCACAAGAAGATTAGAGCTAAAATAAGCGGTACCAAAGATAGGCCAAGGCTTTATGTGTTTAGATCAAATCAGCATATTTATGCCAGTCTTATAGATGATGTTTCTTCTAAAATATTAGCAAGCGTTTCTGATAAAGACTTAAAGATTTCCGGTAAAAAAGTAGCAAAAGTTGATTTAGCTAAACAAGTTGGAACTGCGATAGCCAAAAAAGCACAAGAAAATAAAATAGAAAAAGTCGTTTTTGACAGAGGTGGGTTGATTTTTCATGGAAGAGTAAAAGCGTTGGCAGACGGCGCCAGAGAAGCCGGATTAAAGTTTTAAATTTTATGGCAGAAGATATTATAAAAGAAGAAGTAAAAAAACAAGACGGATTTACCCCTATTCCAACTGATGAGCAATCAGCTCAAAAAGAAGAGAAGTTGGCGGGTGGACAAAAGCAAGGTTTTAGACCGGGTGGCAGAGGAGGCAGGCCGGGTTTTAGAAAGCCGGGATTTGGCAAAGATAGACCAAAAGATGATATTCAAACAAAGCTTCTGGATTTGGCAAGAGTTACCAGAGTTACCGGCGGAGGTAAAAGATTAAGATTTAGAGCTGTTGTAATTGCCGGAGATAAAAAAGGCAGAATAGGAATTGGAATTGATAAAGGTAGAGATGTTTCTCAAGCTGTTGATAAAGCTACAAGAATGGCAAGAAAAAGCTTGGTTACAGTTGTTATTGTAAACGATACTATTCCGCACGAAGTTGAAGCAAAGGTAGGACCTTCTGTAATTTTACTTAAGCCTCAAATGAAAGGTAGAGGATTGGTTGCAGGTGGAGCAGTAAGAATGATTTGTGACTTGGCCGGAATTAAAAATATTTCTTCTAAAATACTTTCAGGTTCAAAAAATAAGTTAAACAATGCTCGCGCAACAATGGAAGCTTTGAGAAAATTAAGAGCAAAATAATATGCAAATACACGAATTGCAAAGAAAACATAAAAATAGATCTAAAAGCAGGGTTGGAAGAGGTGGAAGAAAAGGAACTTATTCCGGTAAAGGAATGAAGGGTCAAAAATCCAGAGCCGGCAGAAAAATGGTTCCAATGATAAGGGAACTTATTAAAAGGTATCCAAAACTTAAAGGATACAGGACTTTTAGATTCAGTAAAGATACTGCTATAGTCAATTTGGAGGTTTTGAATAAAAAATTTAAAGATGGAGATGTTGTTAACTCTGAAGGTTTGGTAAAAGCCGGAATTATTGGTAAAATAAACGGTAAGCTTCCTAAAGTTAAAATATTGGGTAACGGTAAACTAGACAAAAAGCTTACATTCGAAAGATGTTTGGCGTCAAAGTCAGCTAAGAGCGCCATAGAGAAGGCCGGAGGAGTCTTAAAATAATAAATATATGTGGTTTGAAAAAGTAATTTTCTTTTTCAGGAATAAAGAGTTGAGGAACAAATTTTTATTTGTACTTTTTTTATTTGTTGTTTTTAGAATTTCTGCAAGTATACCAATACCCGGAATTGGAGTAGAAAATTTAAAAAGCTTTCTTGACCAAAATCAGGTTTTTGGACTTTTGAATTTATTTACCGGTGGCGCAATGAGCAATTTCTCAATTGCACTTTTGGGATTGGGGCCATATATTACAGCTACAATTATATTGCAGTTGTTAACTATGATTTTCCCGGCTTTGGAAAAAATGTACAAAGAAGAGGGTGAAGCCGGTAGAAGAAAGTTTAACCAGTATTCAAGGCTTTTAACAATTCCGTTGGCAGCTCTTGAGGGATATGGAATGATAGCGGTTTTTATAAAACAAGGAATAATTACCGGCCTTTCTTTGCCAAGCATGGCT
>Ga0172375_10001204_pt1 | contig 41660 bp, 39 predicted proteins | sample LakKiv1m_FD_114537 | JGI IMG/M metagenome (GOLD analysis project Ga0172375, IMG submission 114537) | Freshwater microbial communities from Kabuno Bay, South-Kivu, Congo - kab_092012_11.1m | ecosystem: Environmental > Aquatic > Freshwater > Lake | place: Democratic Republic of the Congo... | reverse complement strand
TGCTCCAGTTCGAAGGCCAGACGAAGAACAAGCTGGGTTCCCCGGAAGCGAGGCCTTCGGTCGAAAGCGTCGTCAGCGAACAGCTGAGCATTTTCCTGACCGAGAACCCGCAGACGGCCTCCGTCCTGATCGAAAAGGCCTTAAATGCCCGCAACGCCCGGGAAGCGGCGCGCAAGGCGAGAGAAGATGCCAGATTGGTCAAGAAAGTCGCCAAACAGGAAACGATCCTTTCCGGCAAACTCTCACCCGCGACTTCCAAGAACCCCAAGATCAACGAACTCTTCCTGGTCGAGGGCGATTCCGCCGGCGGCTCCGCCAAACAGGGCCGCAACCGGCTTTTCCAGGCGATCCTGCCCTTGAGGGGCAAGGTGATCAACTCGGAAAAGCAAAGGATGGAAGACGTCCTGAAAAACGAGGAGATCTCGACGATCATCTCCACGATCGGCGCCGGCCTCGGCTCCGATTTCCAGATCAACAAAGCCAACTACAACAAAGTCATCATCATGACCGACGCCGATACCGACGGCGCCCATATCCAGGTGCTTCTGATCACCTTCTTTTTCCGCTACATGCGGCCGCTTGTCGAACAGGGAAGGCTCTATATAGCCCTGCCGCCCCTCTACAAGATCGTCAAGACCGGCAAGAAGGAAGAAATCGCCTATGCCTGGGATGAGGAAGACCGTGAGGAGATCACCAAGAAATTCAAGAACTACAACATCCAGCGCTACAAAGGCCTCGGCGAGATGAATGCCGCCCAACTTTGGGATACGACGATGAATCCGGAGACAAGGACCCTGATCCAGGTCAAGATCGAGGATATGGCCGATGCCGAACAAAGGATATCCGTATTGATGGGTGACAAGGTCGAACCGCGCAAGGAATGGATCGACACCTTCGTCTCCTTTGAAAGCGAAGACAATTTCCGCATCCGGGGTGAAGAATGATGGCCAAGACGCTCCGGAAGCAGATCGAAGTGTTCGTCGATGAGAAGATTATCACCGAAAACCTGGAAACGATCGTCGGCGACCGGTTCGGAAAATACTCCAAATACATCATCCAGGACCGGGCCTTGCCCGATGTCCGGGATGGCCTGAAACCGGTCCAGCGCCGGATTCTCTATGCCATGCAGCAACTGGGCATGTTCTCCGACAAACCCTACAAGAAATCCGCCCGCATCGTCGGCGAAGTCATCGGCAAGTACCATCCCCATGGCGACCAGTCCGTCTATGACGCCATGGTCCGCATGAGCCAACCCTGGAAGATGGGCACCCTACTGATCGACATGCACGGCAACAACGGCTCGATCGACAACGATCCCGCCGCGGCGATGCGTTATACGGAAGCCAGACTGACCCCGTTCGCCGAACTTCTGCTCAAGGACATCGACAAGAAAACCGTCTATTTCATCCCGAATTTCGACGACGAGGAATATGAACCGGTCGTCCTGCCCGCCAAATTCCCGAATCTCCTGATCAACGGCTCGATGGGCATGGCAACCGGATATGCGACCAACATCCCCCCGCACAATCTGAACGAAGTGCTCCAGGCGGTCATCTACAAGATCGACCATCCCTTCGCCACGATCGCCGAGATGATGACGATCATCAAGGGACCGGACTTTCCGACCGGAGCGATCGTCGAAGGCACCGATGAGATCGAGAAAGCCTTCTCGACCGGCAAGGGCAGGATCGCGATCCGTTCCAAGGTCGAGGTCAAGGACACCGCCCTCATCATCACCGAAATCCCCTATGAGATCAACAAGGCCGACTTGGTGAGGAAGATCGACGATATCCGTCTGAAAAAGCGAATCGACGGCATCGTCGAGGTCCGTGACGAATCCGACCGCGAAGGACTCCGGATCGTCATCGACATCAAGAAGGAACTGTCCTCCGAAGTCATTCTCGCCTATCTGCTCAAGAATACCGAGATGATGGTCACCTACAACTACAACATGGTAGCTATCGACAACAAATCGCCAAGACAGATGACCCTGGCGGAAATCCTCGACAGCTATATCCAGCACCAGAAGGAAGTCGTCCGGAACCGCTCCAACTTCGAATTGTTCCGGGCGGAAAGACGCAAGCATATCGTCGAAGGCTTCCTGAAAATGGTTTCGGTCCTCGACGAGGTCATCAGCCTGATCCGGGCATCGCTTGGCAAAAAAGATGCCATCCAGAGGCTGATGGCGGCTTTTTCCTTCACCGAGGAGCAAGCGGATGCGATCGTGACCTTGCAACTGTACCGACTGTCTACTACCGATGTCGAGGACATGAACAAGGAAGCTTCCGATCTTGACAAACAGATCAACGATCTGAACAAGATCCTGAAAAACGAGAAGGATCTCGAGAATGTGATCAAGAAGGAGATCCAGGAGATAATCGACAAGTATCCGACTCCGAGGCGAAGCGTCATCCGCGATGAGATCAAGAAGGTCGAAATCGATGAGCAGGCATTGATCCAGCATGAAAACGTGATCGTCGTGCTGACCAGGGACGGCTATATGAAACGTTCCTCCCTGAAATCCTACATGGCGACCAACGGACTGCCCGGCCTGAAACAAGGCGACCTCGTCCTGAAACAGGAAATCATCAACACCAAGGATACCCTGCTCGTGTTCACCAACCTCGGAAACTATATCAACATCCCGGTCTTCAAGATCCCCGACCTCAAGTGGCGTGACAACGGCGAATATATCGGCCTTTACGCCCAACTCATGGATGGGGAGGAAGTGATCGACTATGTCGCGATCGACGATTTCGGGGCCGACAAGGTGATCATGCTCGCCACCGAAGAAGGCCAGATCAAGCAGGTCGCCTCCAGCGAATTCCAGCAGATCCGTCTGAACAAGACCTACAACTGCATGAGTGCCTCGAAGATCAACCACCTGGTATCGGTGGACCTCAAGGAGAGTTACGACACCGACATCGTGCTTGTGACCGAAAACGGCTACGTCCTGAAATATGACGAAACGGAAGTGCCGCTCCAGAGTCTAGGCGCCAAAGGCGTCAAGGGCATCAACCTCCGCGACGACGTGTTGGTCGGAGCCAAATACGTTTCCTCCATCAACAAGGACGAAGTCCTGATGCTTACCAACCGCGGCGGCTTGAAGCGCGAGTTCTCGCAAAACATCGAAAGAAGCCACCGCCCCGCCAAAGGCAAACTCTATCTGAAGAGCGTCAAGACCAATCCCTATCAGTTCGTCGGCATGGCCGCCGAAAACGTCTTCCGCTTGAAAGAACACCTCCAGATCCGGATCCTGACCCAGGACAAGGAATTCGTCATCAAGGCGACCGACTTGAAACCGGACCGTTATGAACACGGCATCCCCTATCTCGAGAAAGAGGATCAGCCCCTGGGCCTGATGCTCGACAAGAACAACTACAAGGACGCCAACCAGATCCTCTACCGGCTCGCCAGCGACCAGAGTTCGGGCTTGATGGAGGAAGAAAGCAGGGAAGAAGCCGGCGATGACATGCTGCTCGAACTCGAGAAGATCATCTCGTCGGGAGAAAACAAGAAGATCATCGAACAAGAAGAAGCCGAAGATGATGAAAAGATCATCCAGCAGACATTGTTCTAGACCATACCAATTTGCTTAAGGAGCTCAACAAATGAAAAAATTCCTCTTAATCATCGTGGCCGTCTTCGGCATCGTCGCCATCTCCGGATGTTCGACCGCCAACACCGTCACGACCACGACCACGGCCGTGACCACCGTCGATACCGACAACTTCATCGAAATCACCACCGCCGACCAATTGGCGGCGATCGAGATGAACAAATCCTATCGCCTGATGGCCGATATCGACCTGACGGGACAAGAATGGGTTCCCCTCGGAACCTATTCCGAACCGTATCTTGGCATCTTTGACGGCAACGGCCATACGATCTCGAACCTTACGATTTCGGAAAGGAACGACCTTTTCAACGGCCTGTTCGCCCACTTTGCCGGCACTGTCACCGATCTATCCTTGGCTGATGTATCGATCAACTATGCGGCCAACTACCTTTCATACGCAGGCGGTTTCGCCGGCTATTTCTCCGGTGATGCCACCAATGTCACCGTCAGCGGACAAATCATCGTCGACAACACCAAGAGCAACACCTATGTCGGCATGTTCGTCGGCATGTCGACGGCCAAGATCACCCGCACGATGACCGCGGATCAATTCGTCGCCAACGTGATCGACAACGTCAAGGTATCGGGAACGATCGACGCGACAAGCCGCAACTTCCTGTTTGTCGGCGGCCTGGCGGGCAAAGTCTACAACACCGAAGTCAAGAATTGCTACGCCGATACAACGATCGACGCTTCGAGCCTGGATTACCGGGTCTATGCGGGCGGTCTCATCGGCCACCATTATGGCGGCATCCTCGTCGGCTTCGAAGAATATGTCACGACTTCCGACATCCCGATCACCGGCAACATCGCCCTCGGGACCATCAACGCCATTTCGACGGGAACATATCTGTCCGTCGGCGGCTTTTTCGGCTATACCCAGTATGGCATCATCGAAAACAATGTCGCCGCCGTTGACATCACCGCCACCGGCGACGACATCTACGCCAGCGCCTTCGCGGGCGAATTCTGGATTGGAACCATCACCTCCGTCCTCGGCACGGGAACGATCACCATCACTCCCTCCGAAGGTCTGAATCTCGAGCTTTCATCCCTGGCCGGCTTCGTCGACGCCGAGACTAGTTTCACTGATTCTTACTACCTGGTCACCACCGATTCGGAGCTTCAAGCACCACAAGGAACCGAAGCCACACTTGTGAACCTGCAGACCGAGGCCTGGTATTCGACCTGGCTCGATTGGGCTAATCCATCCATGACCCTTACGGAACTGGCCGCCAGCTTCTCCGAATAACAACCTGAGATGATTAAAAACGGCACTTGCGCCGTTTTTTCTTGTGATCATGGTCAAATTTTATCAATATGAACACAATTAAATTGCTTATTTTAGTCTTTTTTTCCTTAATCGATATCATTATTACCAGTAAAGTCGTATAATGTATACGGGTGAGAAATGATGAACTGCCTGCAAAATCTGGCCCGCACTCCCGTTCCCAACGATGTGCTGATGGCCACGCTGAAACTCTATTACCAGATGGGCCGCAATGATGAATACGACAGCCTGTTCAAGAACAACCGGGAATTTCTCAGACGGCAGATCGCCTTCGAAGAAGCCCTTGCCTTCTACCGGCTGTTCTTTTCGCATTACCGGATTCCCGATTCCCGGCTCCGCTCCCTGCAGCTTGATTCAACGGTGGCCAGGAACAAGGGCGAAACCCAGTACAAGAACATTCTGGCCGTCTTCATCTTGATCCACAGGCTCGATTCGGAGCCTTTCCATCTGAACGCGACCGAGATCAACGATCTCGTGAAGCTTTTGTTCCGGAATGTGATTCCCGCGGAAAAACTGCAGTATCGCAAACTCGAGAAGCCCAAGCACCAGTTCGTGACTTCGGAATCGCTATCGATGCGGGAACAGCTCGAGCAGTTGATCTTCAAACTGACCGAAATCCGGAAACTGGGTCTTTATGAACCCACTTTCCTGTATCTCAACTTCATGGTCGATTTTCTGAACATGGAGATCTACCGGTTCCAGGAAAACGACGTCGTCGCCTTGCTGGTGTTCTACATCATGGCGTTGCAGGAGGCGAAATCGATTCCGAAGTATCAACCTTTCTTCAAGAAGATCTATGCCAACGTCCATGAATTCCGCAACGCGCTGGAAAAGACCAGGTTCGGATGGACCGAGGGCTTCGCCGAGATCATGCCCCTCTTCAGGTTCATGCTGAAGGTTTGCCATGAACTCTTCATCGACCTCCAGGAGTTCGCCAGGGATTACGAATACGAGGCGAAACTGGAGATTTCGAAATCCGATTACATCGAGAACACGATCGACAAATTGCCGGAAGTCTTCCAGAAAGACGATATCCGCAGCAAGCATCCGTTCATTTCCGATTCCACCATCAACCGCACCTTGAAGCGGATGCAAGAGGAAAACAAGATCCGGCCGCTAGGCAAAGGCCGGAGTGCCAAATGGATCAAGCTTTACAAGAAAGAAACCGGGAAATACGTAGCCCAGCAACTGAACTTCGATTTGGAGGAACAATGATGGACAAAATCACAGCGATCATCAAAAACGCCCTGAAAGAGGACATGCCAAGAGGCGACATCTCCACCGATACCCTGTTCACCGATGAAAGGAGCAGGGCGAGAATCGTCGCCAAGGAAGACGGTGTGCTTTCCGGCATGGCAATCTGCCAAAAGACCTTTCTCATGGTCGATCCCGAAACCGGTTTCGACATGATCCGCGGCGATGCGGAACAGGTCGAAAAAGGCAGTGTTCTCGCTTATGTCGAAGGCAAGACATCATCGATCCTCAAGGCCGAACGGGTCGCCCTCAACTTCTTGCAAAGACTGTCCGGCATCGCGACTTTCACCAATCAGTTCGTCAAGGAGATCGCGGGAACCTCCGCAAAGATCTACGATACCAGAAAAACGACGCCGAATCTGAGGATCCTGGAAAAACAGGCGGTTTTGGACGGCGGCGGCATGAACCACCGGATGAACCTTTCGGAGATGGTGATGTTAAAAGACAACCATATCCAGGCCGCCGGTTCGATCACGAAGGCGGTAACCTCCGTCAGGGACAAGCTCGGCGACAAGTACAAAATCGAAGTCGAAGTCGAATCCGTCCCGATGTTCCAGGAGGCCTTGTCGACTTCTTGCGACATCATCATGCTCGACAACATGTCGCTTGTGGACATGGCCGAGTGCGTCAGGATCAACAACGGGCAAAAAAAACTCGAGGCTTCCGGAAACATGTCTTTGGAGCGCGTCCGCAAGGTCGCCGAGACCGGCGTCGACATGATCTCCGTGGGGATGCTCACCCATTCCTACAAATCAATGGACATCTCCCTGAAATTCTGACCGATTTTCGCCTGGTTGCTAGGCAAAAGGTCGCATTTTCAGTATAATATTCAATTAAGAAATGAGTGATAGGCTTGCTGAAGTCTAAATATTTATGGAAATTGCAGGTCGAAGGAATCGTCGCCGACCGGGACATTTTCAAGAATATCCTGAAAAACCGCGGCATCGGCGATGCCGAGCATTTCTTCTCCATGGGCGAGGAATCCTTGCACGATCCCTTGCTCATCGAAGGCATGGATCGGGCCGTCGATCGGGTCATCAAAGCGATCTCGGCAGGTGAAAAGATCCTGATCTACGGCGATTACGACTGCGACGGCATCAGTGCGATCTCGGTCATGTACCGGACCCTGAAAAGAATGAACGCCAACGTTTCCTATGATCTTCCCGACCGTTTCCAGGACGGATACGGTCTGAATCTGAACGCAGTCGAAAAAATCATCAAAGACAAGACCGATCTCGTCATCACCGTCGACAACGGCATCACCTGCAACGATGAAGTGAAAGCCCTGAAAGCCTCAGGCATCGACGCGATCGTCACCGACCATCACGAAGGCAAGGGCGAACTTCCGGATGCCTATCAGATCCTGCATACCAAACTCTCGCCGCGCTATCCCTTCAAGGAGATCGCCGGTGTGATGGTCGCCTTCAAGTTCTGCCAGGCCTTGACCAATGAGAAGCTCGATGACCTCTATGACCTTGTCATGATCGGAACCATCGCCGACCTCGTGCCCTTGGCGGACGAGAACCAGGCCATGGTCAACCTGGGCCTCAAGCAACTGAAAAGGACGAAGAATCTCGGCCTGAAGAAACTGGTCGAATTCTCGCATCTCGATATCATCAACGAAACCGCCATCGCCTTCAAGATCGCGCCCAAGATCAACAGTTCGGGACGCCTCGGCAAAGCGATGCAGGCTGTCAAGCTTCTGGTCTCCGAGTCAGAGAAGGAAGTGAACGACCTCATCTACATGATCGAGGAGAATCACGCCAACCGCAAGGACCTGACCGAAGCCGCCGTCGAACTGTGTGAAACGATCGTCGATCCCCAAGACGATGTCCTCGTGATCGCCTCGGAAGACATCCATGAGGGGGTAATCGGCATCTGCGCGCAGAAGATGGCGGAAAAATACCAGAAGACGACGATCGTCATCACCTATGACGCCTCTGGCGTCGGCAAGGGCTCGGCCCGCGCCTTCGGGGACGACAACGTCCTCGAGATGCTGGAGAAGAACCAATCCCTTCTGACCCGCTACGGCGGGCACCAGCAGGCCGCCGGTCTGCAGCTCGAGATGAAAAACATTGAAGCTTTCCGGCAGGGACTCATCCAGCTTACCAGCCGTCAGGAAGTGCCGATCCTGAAAATCGACATGGAACTCTCGCTTGGCGATGTCGTCTTCGACACCGTGAAGAAACTGCAGGACCTGTCCTTTTTCACGGCGACCTTCCTGTTCTCCGGACTCGTCGTCACCAGAAAACAGCTTCTCAACAACAAGCATACGAAACTGGTCGTGTCGCACAAGGGCAAGAGCTTTGACGTTTTGGCCTTCAACAACACGGAAGACTATTACTCGCTCGAACCAGGCGACATCATCAATGCCGTCGGCGGGCTCAACATCAATTCCTGGCGGACCAGGACCACGCTCCAGGTGATCGTCAAGGACCTGAGTTCAGAACAGTTCCAGATCCTTGATTTCCGGAACGAAGCCAGGAACTTCCGGGAACTGATTAGACAGAAGGATGCCGTCGAGATGAACGACCTCGTCCTCTCAACCTCCAGGCATCTGCCCGAAGCGATGACCTTGGTCATGACGCCCCGGGTCTTCAACGTCAGTCTGCATTCACTTCTGGGCAAGGAGCATCTGGGAAGATGCTACCGCACCCTGGAAAAGACGGATCAGGTGTCTGTCAAGGAAGCTGCCGATTTGTTCGGACTGTTTCCCGTCGAAGCCCGGATTGTGCTCTCCATCTTCCTTGACCTTGGGTTTGTGAGGCAAGATCATGACCTTTATCATTTCCAAAAACCAGTCGAAAAACGCGAACTCGACAGTTCCGAGGTGTATCGGTTCTGGAAGGACCGTTCCGAACTCGTCGAAAAAACCTACTATCTGGCGCTGCCGGACCTGAAACAAATCTATTCATCCTGACCGGAGGTTTATCATGAAATATACCGATTATATCAAAAACGTCCCGGATTTTCCGATCCAGGGCATCCAATTCAAGGACATAACCCCCCTGATCGGTTCCGGGGAGGCCTTCCATGCGGCGGTCAAGGAGATCGCCCAGTTCGGCAAGGCCCTTGGCGCATCCAAGGTCATCGGCCCCGATGCCAGGGGTTTCATCATCGGCGCCCCCGTCGCCTGCTATTTGGGCGTCGGCTTCGTCCCCGTCCGCAAACCGGGCAAACTGCCCCGCGAGGTCATCAGTTACGACTATGAGCTCGAATACGGCAAGAACACCCTCTGCATGCACAAGGATGCCATCGTTTCCGGCGACAAGGTCCTGATCGTCGACGACCTGCTCGCGACCGGAGGGACGATGGAGGCGACCATCAAACTCGTCAAGCAGGCCGGAGGCGAAGTCGTCGGCCTCGGATTCCTCATCGAACTGACCGAACTGAAGGGCAGACAGAAGTGCGGGAATCTGCCGATCAAAGTCTTGATCCAGTACTGATTTCGGAAAAAAGGAGTGAGGCCGTGGACCGCGAAGAACAATTCAGGCCCCTGAAGGAAGCCATATCCACATACCTCTCCAAACCCGAGCACCTCGAATTCATCAGGCGCGCTTTTGACTATGCCTTCGACAAGCATTCCGCCCAGCTCCGGAAATCCGGAGATCCCTATATCAGCCATCCCGTCCAGGTGGCGATCACCCTCGCCGAATACCGGGTCGATCCCAATACGATCGTCGCCGGGCTTCTGCATGACATCCTGGAAGACACGGACACCGACTACAAGGAGGTCAAGCAGCTTTTCGGCGAAGAAGTCGCGGACATCGTCGAAGGCCTCACCAAACTGCATCTTTTGACCTATGAAGGCTCGAAGGCCACCGAACAGGCCAAAAACCATCAGAAGATGGTCCTGGCGATGGCCAGGGACATCAGGGTCATTTTCGTCAAACTCGCCGACAGGCTCAACAACATGCGGACCTTGTCGCATCTGGATCCGGAGCGTCAGCTGCGGATCAGTCGGGAAACTCTGGATGTATTCGCCCCGATCGCGCATCGTCTCGGCATGTACCGGCTGAAAGCCGAACTGGAGGATCTTGGCTTCAAGTATCTGTATCCCAGCGAATACATGGAGATCTCGCGTCTCATCAAGGACAAGAAGGGCAATCGCGAAGGCGACCTCAAGTTCATGGAGAAGGAGCTTGAGGCCCTGCTCACGAACGAAAACTTCCATTTCGAGATTTCGGGTCGGATCAAGAACATCCACTCCGTCTATCGGAAAATGCAGTTGAAACACCTCGATTTCGAGGAAATCAGCGACCTGCTCGCCCTGAGGGTCATCGTCGACACGATCAGCGACTGTTACCGGGCCATCGGCATCGTCCATTCGAAATTCATTCCCGTTCCAGGGAAATTCAAGGACTATATCGCCATGCCGAAGCCCAACATGTACCAGTCTTTGCATACGACGGTCGTCAACAAAGGCAAGATCTACGAGATCCAGATCCGCACCAAGGAAATGGACGAGATCGCCGAAAAAGGCGTCGCCGCCCATTGGGCCTACAAGGAGACCCAAAGCGGGTCCCAAAGCCGCAAGCATATCGAGGATATCGTCTCCTCCAAACTCAGATGGTACTCCGAACTGATCCGCTACACCGAGGAGTCCGATTCCGACGAGGAGATCCTGAACATCTTCACCGACGACATCCTGAACGCCAACGTCTACGTCTTCACCCCGAACGGCGACATCATCGACCTTTCCACCGGAGCCACCCCGATCGACTTCGCCTTCCGCATCCATACCAAAGTCGGCGAAAAGACGGTCGGTGCGATCGTGAACGGCAAGATCCAGCCGCTCGACTACACCTTGAAAACCGGCGATGTCGTCGAGATCAAGACCAGCCAGAACGCCGTCGGTCCCAACGAGAACTGGCTCAAGATCGCCAAGACCTCCAACGCCAGAAGCAAGATCAAGAACTTCCTCAACAAGCAGAAACGTGATTTTCTGGTCGAAACGGGCCGCAACGAATTCGAGAAGGAACTGGAAACCAGACGGTTCACAATCACCTTGACTGACAAGCTCTGCCGCGATCTGTTCGGCAACAAGGGCGTCAAATCCGAAGAGGACCTCTACTACGAAATCGGCAAGAACGTGATTTCCCCGATCGGGGCCCTGAACCTGATCACCGGCAAGGAAACCCTGACCGAAGAGGAACTGATCGAGAAGATCAACAAGGTTCCCGAAGAAAAGCAGGGCAAGACCAGAACCCTCCACAGCGACGTCAACATCGTCGTCGAGGGCCTTACCAATCCGTCGGTGAAACTGGCGAACTGCTGCAATCCGATCCTCGGCGACAAAATCGTCGGCTATGTCTCGAAAAACTCCGGCATCATCGTCCACCGCGATGTCTGCAAGAACATCGAGTTCTACGACAAGGCCAGGCTGATCGACGTCGAGTGGGGATCGAACATCACCAAGAAATACGAGACCAGCCTCAAGATCATCGTCCAGAACCGGGACAACATCCTGGCCGAGATCATCAACCATGCCACCTCGGCCAAAGCGAAGATCAACCAGGTGAGCGCCCAGACCAACAAGGTCAGGGAAGGCATCATCCGCATGAAAGTCGAGATCGGCAACGTGGTCGAACTTGATCAGGTTATCGCCAACATCCAGAAAGTCAAAGGCATCTTCTCGATCGAAAGGATCTGTTAGCATGCGTGTCGTCTTACAAAGAGTCAAGAACGCCAGCGTCACCATCGCCGGCAAAGTCGTGGCGAGAATTTTGAAAGGCTACCTCCTGCTTGTGGGTTTCGCCAAGGCCGACACGATTGAATCCTGTGAATACATGGCGAAAAAAATCGCCAAACTGCGCGTTTTTCCAGATGAAGACGACAAAATGAACCTCTCGATCAAAGAGATCCAGGGCGAGATTTTGTCCGTTTCCCAATTCACCCTGTATGGCGACTTGAAGGATGGCAACCGGCCTTCCTTCACGAACTGCCTCGATCCGGTTTTGGCCGAAGACCTCTACCGCCGCTTCAACAACCTGCTGGCAGTCCAGACGGGTCTCCCCGTCAGAAGCGGTGTTTTCGGAGCCGCGATGGACGTCGCTCTGGTCAATGACGGCCCGGTCACAATCATTTTGGAAAAATAACAATTTCTCCCTTAGTATTTGACTTAAAAACGAAAATAATCTATAATACCATTTGAGATACAACATCTTCAATAAACGGAGGAAAACACAATGGATAAGAAGCAAGTTGTTTTTGAAAAAATCAAGGAGATCATTGTTCGCGAACTGGGCATCAATGCCGAAAAAGTCGTTCCGGAAGCCGGATTAGCCGACGATTTCGGAGCCGATTCGCTCGACGCGCTTGAACTCTTCAATGAAATCGAAAACGAATTCCTCGTATCGATCAGCGACGAAGCCGCCACCAAGATGAAGGATGTTTCCGATTTGGTTGATTATGTTGTCGAACACGTTAACGACAAATACTTTGGTTAAAACATATCCATGTTCATCTAACCGCTCTTGTCGTAGGCTATCGTCCTTTTCCAAAGAGGACGATTTTTTCATAAAGGAGACAGAATGATCACAAAGATAAAAGGGACACAGGATGTCCTCCCTGCCGATGTGAAAAAATGGCAGGAACTGGAATACATCATGCGCCAGGTTTCCAAGATCTACAACTTCACCGAAATCCGGACGCCGATCTTCGAAGCGAGCGAGCTTTTCCATCGCGGCGTCGGCGAAACCTCGGACATCGTCAAGAAGGAGACCTATGATTTCACCGACAGAGGCGACAGGCAGATTACACTTCGTGCCGAAGGCACGGCTCCGATCGTCAGAAGCGTCCTGGAAAACAAGCTCTACGCTTCATCCAATCTGCCGCTGAAGCTTTTCTATTACGGACCGATGTTCCGTTATGAACGTCCCCAGAAAGGCCGCCAACGGCAATTCCACCAGTTCGGCGCCGAAGCCATCGGACTCGAATCACCCTATGTCGACAGCGAAATGATCGCCTATGCGACGACCTTTTTGCGTGCGCTCCGGATTCCCGGGGTCCTCGTCAAGATCAATACTCTCGGCGACCAGGAAAGCAAGGAGACCTACAAACAGGTTCTGAGGGATTACCTTCGTCCACAGGTGTCCGGACTCTGTCCCGACTGCCAGCGCCGCTATGAGGACAACCCGCTCCGCGTCCTCGACTGCAAGCTCGACCAGGACAATCAGATCCTCGTCGAGGCACCCAAACCCTACGACTACCTCTCCGCGACCGCCAAAGCCCATTTCGACAGCGTCATCGCCAATCTCGACGCCATGGATATCCCCTACGTGATCGACAAAAAACTCGTACGGGGACTTGATTACTACACCCATACCGTCTTCGAACTCGAAAGCAACCTCGAGACTCTGGGGGCCCAGTCGACCCTTTGCGGAGGGGGCCGCTACAACAACCTTTCCGAAGCCCTGGGCGGTCCGAATCTTCCCGCCGTCGGCTTCGCCTTCGGTTTGGAAAGACTGTTGCTGGCGATGGAGGCGATCCATACCCATGAACAACCGGACTTTGTCCACGCCTATATGATCGCGCTGGGCGACAAGGCGAAGACCGAGTCGCTAGCGATCGTCGAAACCCTCCGGCATGGCGGACTAGTGATCGACTACGACTTCCTGGACCGCAGTCTCAAGGCCCAGTTCAAACAGGCGGAGAAGGCGAATCCGCGCTTCTATCTGATCTATGGCGAAGACGAGATCGCATCCGCTTCGATCAATGTCAAGGATGCCCGTTCCGGCGAACAGGAAAACGTGCCTCTGGACAACCTCTACGAACACCTCGTCATGAAGATCCGAGAGGCTTCATCTGGCTGTTCCGGCAGTTGCGATAGCTGCGAGGAAGAATGCGAATAAATCAAATAACCGCTACATATTTGTCTTTTTCTATGCTATAATTCTTCTATGACGATAGGAAGTGTTGGATGTGAAGAAGAAACCGGTCTCCGATGAACGCCTGAACCGCATCATCAAATTCCTGGCAATCGCGCTTTTGGCGCTTGCCGTCTTGTTCATGGCGATCCAGTTCGCCAGTGTCTGGAACTGGATCCTGAAGGCGATCAAGACGGTGATCGTCCCCGTCGCGCTCGCCTATCTCTTCGCTTTGGTGATGTATCCGCTCATCCGGTTCCTGGAGAAGAAGGGGATCGGACCGCGCGGGCTGTCCCTGGCGATCGTGTTCATCATCACGGTCGCGATCATCTTTTCCCTGTTCTATTTCGTCACGCCCTTCCTGATCACAGAAATCGCCAACTTCTTCAACAATGATTTCCAGAAGATCATCGACTACCTGACCGGCGACCTCCGGACCGATTTCATCTTCGGTACCGACATCTACGACCGGATCTTTGATTACATAACCCAGGCCGACCTGCTCAACACCTGGCTCAACACGGCCGTGCCGAATTTCCTGAATTCGCTCGGTAGCAAGCTCTTGCCGCTGTTGACGGCTGTCGCCATCTTGCCGATCATGCTCCTCTATTATCTCCATGACTACGAAATGATCGGGGAGAAACTGAGATCGGTCATTCCGCAGAAGCATGAAAAGCGGATCGCCGAACTCGGTTCCCGGCTGAACCAGACGGTTGGAGCCTATCTTCGCGGCCAGATCCTGTTGATGTTAGCGATCGGTTCGGTCGCGACGATCGTCTACAAGCTCATCGGTCTCAAGTACTATTTCGTCTTCGGCGTCCTGGTCGGCGTCACCAACATCATCCCGTATTTCGGGACGATCATCGCCGCCGTACCGCCGATCGTCTACGCCTTCATCGCCGGCGGCAGTCCCGGGCCACTGTTGGTGTTGCTGGTGAACATCGTATTGCAGAATATCGAAGGCAACATCTTCCAGCCGATCATCATGGCCCATCAGTTGGAGATGCATCCTTTGATCATCATCGTTTCGATCTTGTTCTTCGGCTCGCTTTTCGGGGCGCTAGGCGTCATATTCGCATCGCCGATCGCCGCTTCGATCCGGGTCTTCTACACCTTCTTCAAGGAACAGAAGCAGCAGGTTTGGCAGGTTGAGAACGCCGGAGGGGACAAGTCACCATGATCCCCGCAAAGAGAGCGAAGATCTATTCCGAGTTCGAGATCCGCATGATCCTTTTTTACGCGACGATGCTCTTCTTCGTTCCGAACCTGCTTGTCATCACCTATATCTTCGATCTCGACCAGCATGTCGATATCCTCGCCTTCATCTTCTGGGCGATGATCGGCACAGTAGTCGTCGCAGCCCTTGGCACCGCCGTCCTGTTTCTGAGACGGGACCATCTCAAACGCAAGGTCAAGCCGTCCTACCGGACTGAATTCATCTATCTTTTGTTCCTGAGCGCCTTCGGGCTCTTGGGAACGGCCGCCCTGTATGACTATTTGGGCGGCGACAGACAATACATCGCGAATGTGCTCATCGTTGTTTTCGCTGTTATGCTTTTCATCCTGATTACCCTCGGCCGGAAATACTTCCGGTTCGAATACAAGAGAAAAAAATGATGGCTGCACTAGGCAGCCATATTTGTTAGGTGATATTTATGCCCCACTCACGATTTGTCGCCCTCGTCGGGAAAGACGGTCTCACCAGTTTGAGAGGCAGAAGCGTGATGCTCTTCGGGCTCGGAGGCGTGGGTTCCTACGCGGCCGAAGCCCTGGCGAGAAGCGCTGTCGGAACCATCTATCTGATCGATTTCGACAATTTGGAGCCCTCGAATCTCAATCGCCAGCTCTTGGCCCTTTACTCGACTCTCGGCCGACCCAAGACCGAAGTCATGGCCTCAAGGATCAAGGACATCGATCCCGAGATCAGGGTCTTCTCCTATACGGAACGGCTCACCGCCGAAAACATCGATCGCTTCCTCTCCCTGGATCCGGACTGGATCATCGATTGCATCGACGATGTCCCGATGAAAATCCTGTTGATGGCCAAATGCCTGTCGGAAAACCGGAAACTCGTATCCAGCATGGGATTTGCGAACAAGTTCCATCCGGAATTGATCGAAATCGGAACCCTTGCCGAAACCAGCGTCTGTCCGCTCGCGAAAGCGATGCGACTGGCGATGAAGCAGACCGGACTGCCGCTCACGACCCCGGTCGTCTTCAGCAGGGAAGCGCCGCAAAAGACCATCAATCCCGACATCAAACTGGGATCGACCGCGTTCGTTCCCGCCGCCGCCGGCCTTAGCATCGCCGGCTATGTGATCAGAAATCTCTTGGAAATCGGAGCTGAGTGACCATGAACAAAATCATCTTGGCCGGAGGCTGTTTCTGGGGTGTCGAAGCCTACTTCAAACGCCTGAAAGGCGTCACCGACACCGAAGTCGGCTACACCGACGGCAAAGGCAAGCATCCCACCTATCAGGAAGTGTGCGACAATTCCGGGCATGCGGAGGCCTGCTTAGTCTCCTATGACGAAACCGTGCTCCCGCTTGTGAAAGTCCTCGAGCATTTCTTCCGGATCGTCGATCCCACTGAGTTGAACCGTCAGGGGCATGACATCGGCAGCCAATACCGAAACGCCATCTACCTGTTCAACCTGAATGACCTGAATTTCGTCCGTGAATATGTGAACAATCTCAAATCGAGATACCGCGCGCCAGTCGTGACGGAAGTCAAGCTGGCCGGCCCCTTCTACAATGCCGAGGAATATCATCAGGACTATCTCGACAAAGTCGTGGGCGGCTATTGCCACGTGAACCTGCACCTGGCGAAACAAGCGGAATTGAAGGAGGAGTATCGTGATAAGATTTCATCCTGATGTGAAGAAGGCCATCAAGAAGCACATGCCGATCGTCGCTCTTGAATCGACGATCATTTCCCACGGGATGCCCTATCCCCAAAACGTGGAGACCGCTTTGATCTGTGAACGCGTGATCAGGGAGAACGGTGCCATACCGGCCACGATCGCGATCCTTGACGGAGTCGTGACGATCGGATTGTCGATCACCGAACTCGAACAGCTTGGCACCAAGAACAAGGAAGTAATGAAAGTCTCGCGCCGGGATTTCGCCTACGCCATAAACGAGAAGAAAACCGGCGCCCTGACCGTCTCCGGAACGATGATCGCCGCCAAGATGGCGGGGATCAGGTTCTTCGCCACCGGCGGAATCGGCGGCGTCCACCGCAACGCGGAAAAGACCTTCGACATTTCCGCCGACCTGGAGGAACTCGCCCGTACCGACGTCTGCGTCGTGGCCGCCGGAGCCAAGGCCATCCTCGATCTCGACAAGACGATGGAATATCTGGAAACCAAAGGTGTGCCGGTGATCGGCTACCAGACCGATAAGCTTCCGGCTTTCTACACCCGGGAGTCCGATCTTGATGTCAACTTCCGCTTCGACACTCCCGAAGCCATCGCCAAATACCTGCTTACCAAGGACGAACTCGGGATGCAAGGTGGCGTCTTCGTAGCCAATCCGATCCCCGAATCGTTCTCCTTCCCGAAGGAACTAATCGACGAAGTGATCGCCAAGGCCATCGTCGAAGCCGAGGAAAAGGGCATCAAGGGCAAGGACACCACGCCCTTCCTCCTGAAAAGAATCACGGAACTGACCGGCGGCAGAAGCCTCGAAGCCAATCGCAGGCTCGTCTACAACAACTGCGAACTGGCCGCCAGGATCGCCGTCGCCTTCAGCAAGCTGGAGCCAAAGAAGAAATGAAGCGCAGCGACTATATCAGTTGGGACGAATACTTCATGGGTGTAGCCATGCTTTCATCGATGCGCTCCAAGGATGACACGAGCCAGGTCGGAGCCTGTATCGTCAATCCCAAGAACCGGATCGTCGGCATCGGCTACAACGGCTTTCCAATCGGTTGTGAGGACGACCAGTTCCCTTGGGAGCGCGAAGGCGACTATCTCGAAACTAAATATCCCTATGTCGTCCATGCCGAACCGAATGCGATCCTGAATTCAAGCGTCGATTTGGAGGGCTGCCGGATGTATGTGACGCTTTTTCCCTGCAACGAGTGCGCGAAACTGATCATCCAGTCGGGGATCAGGGAAGTCGTCTACCTGTCCGACAAATATGCCGGTAGCGATTCCGATATCGCGGCCAAAAGACTGTTTTCCGCCAGTGGGGTCAAAACCAGAAAACTGGCCAACTATCGACTTGAGGTGAAATTGCATGAATGAATTATCGGAAAAATACTGGACGGCGATCAAGTTTCTTTTCATACCATATCTGGTACTGATGTTCCTATTGCTGTTCCCGCTTGACTATCTGGTCCAGTCGCCCGGCGGCCTGACCGAGGTCGACAGGTTGATCACCGTCGACTACAACCAGGAGGCAAACGCCGAGAAGACCGGGACGATCTCCTCGACATACGTGATGTCGATTCCCAGGCCGTCGATCTTCAGTTTCCTTTTGGGCTATTTCAACGACTACGTCGACACCTATGTGTTGCCGCCAAACTACCAGACCTACACGAATCAGGAGATCGCCAGGATCGATTACTACGACAAGGACATCTCGTTGAGCGCCTCGATCATCGTCGCCTACGAGGCGATGAGCCAGAAAGATCCCTCGATCGTGATCTCCTACCAGGAAAAGGTGATCGTTTTCGGCAAGGCTTCCTATCTTTCCAATTACAACGACATCGCCTTTGGCGATGAATTCATTTCCATGATCGGCGAAGACGACCAGGTCATCACCACTATCACCGGTATATCAGGTGCCACCGTGAACGGGGGAACGTATGATTTCACCCTGAGACGGGAAGATGGGGTGAACTACACCGTCGCCTTGACGAAAAACGCCGACACCGGACTTTTCGGCATTACCTGGGTCACCTACAAACAGGTCGATCCCGAAGCTTCCTATCCTGTTTTCACAGTCAAGGACACGAACATCGGCGGTAGTTCGGGAGGGCTGTTGCAGACGCTCGCCGTCTACAATATGCTTTCGCCTACCGACATCACCCACGGATTAAAGGTCGCCGGTACGGGCACGATCAACTATTCGGGCACCGTCGGCAACATCGGCGCGGTGAAACAGAAGGTGCTCACCGCCTATTTCAACCATGTGGATGTCTTTTTCATGTCTCCCGACGATTACAATACCGCGGTCAACGTGTGCAACGCCTACGGCATCGACTACAGCGGCTGGCTGGTATCGGTCGCAACCTTCCAAGCTGCCTTGGACTATCTGGAAAGTCTGGGTGACTGACATGAAAAAACTGTTCAAGGAATGGATCGCCTATTTTCATGAATACGGCTGGAAGCGGATCCTGGATGCGTTTTTCGGCGGCTTCGTGTTTTCTTCGATCGTCTTCGTTCCCGTCTATGTGATCCTCTCGGAAGTCCTGATCGTCTACATGTACATGGTTCATACGATCACGATTCTCCTGATCGTCGCCGCGATGGGACATAACGTGTTGTGGCACCATCTGACCAAACAGGCCTTGTTCCTGAAACTGCCGGAAGCAGAAACGAAGCTCAGACGGCTCTTTTTCTGGAGTATGGTCCTGACCAATCTTGTCATCCTGATCCTGGGACTGGTGATCCTTTTCGTCCTGATCCCGATCTGGATGGTATGAGGAGGAATGGCATGATATTCTGGATCTTTATCGTCATCGCCATGGTGGCGATCGACCAACTTTCCAAACTCTGGGTCGTCTCTACTTTCGCCCATGTCGGTGACAGCATTTCCATCATCGGCAACTTTCTTCGTTTCACCTATGTCCGCAATCCCGGCGCCGCCTTCGGACTCGCCGGTGATGTCGGCTTCGCCCATATCTTCTTCATCGCCGTCTTCATCGTGGCGATCGTGATTTTCGGCTATATGTTCGTCAAGAACGATTTCCATGACCGGAAACGGTTCTTCTATTCCCTGGGCATCACCTTGCTGATCGCCGGATCGATCGGCAACACGATCGACCGGATCTTCCAGCCGGACAACCGCGTCGTCGATTTCATCGCTTTCCCGACGATCTGGGAGCCGGTCTTCAACGTCGCCGACATGTGTCTCACGGTCGGCATCACGCTCTTTTTGATCGATCAGTTTCTGATCGAACCGAAACGGAAGCGGTCCCATGAGTCCTGAGAAGACCGACAGTTCCTACGAGTACAGGGTCAGGGAAGACGACACTCCCGATCGGATCGACAAGTTCGTTGCCGGTCTTTTCGAGGAGTTTTCCCGGACCACGGTCCAGAAGATGATCGACAACAATCTCGTTCTGGTCAATTCCCGGGTTCCCAAGGCGTCCTACCACGTCAGACCAGGCGACCTCATCGAAATGGAGGAGTTGCCGCTGACGGAGATGGAGGTCGTTCCCGAAAACATCTGGATCGACATCGTCTACGAGGATGACGACCTCCTGGTCGTCAACAAACCTTCGGGCATGGTCGTGCATCCCGCCCCTGGGAACTACAGCCACACCTTGGTGAACGCCTTGCTCTATCACTTTCAGAACCTTCCCGGATCGACCTCCGGTTTACGACCCGGCATCGTGCATCGGATCGACAAGGACACGAGCGGTCTCCTGATGGTGGCGAAAACCGATTTCGCCCTCCAGAGGCTGCAGGCGGAACTGAAGGCCAAGACGACCAAAAGGGTCTATCAGGCGCTTGTCGAGGGTGTGATCCTGAACGAGACGGGAACCGTCGAGGCTCCGATCGGACGCGATCCCCGGGACCGCAAGAAGATGGCGGTGAGTCCGGATGGCAAAGCGGCCGTGACCCATTTCTCCGTCATCGAGAGGTTCCGTAACCAAACATTGGTGGCATGCCGTCTCGAAACCGGAAGAACCCATCAGATCAGAGTCCATATGGCCTATATCAAGCATCCTCTGGTCGGCGACCATGTCTATAACCCGAAAGCCGAAAAAGGCGAATTCGGCCAGTATCTGCATGCGAAGACCCTGGGTTTCACCCATCCCAGAACCGGTGAATGGTACGAGTTCGAATGCGAACTTCCGGAGCAATTTGCCACCCACATCGTCTCATTGAGACACGAATGAACCGCGCAAGCGGTTTTTTTCATGCCCTATTGACAAAATCATTCAACCGGTATATGATGTAGGTGACCATGTGGTCACGAGAGGGGACGATGGCGTGAATCAGGTCGATTCGACCAGGGACAGGATCATGGAAGTGGCCAAGATTGAATTTGGCACCCATGGCTACAAGGCAGCTTCGACGAATGCGATCTATCCCCGGGCCAAGGTTTCAAAAGGGTTGATCTTCAAGCTGTTCAAGTCCAAGGCGGGACTGTTCTATGCGGTTTTTGAAACCGCTTTGGCGGACATGCTCGAGGAAATGCACAAATTCGATCTGGGATCGTATGACGATGTCTTCGAGAAGATCGTCCAGATCACATTATGGAAGTTCGAATACTCCCACAGGCATCCATATGACACCAAGATCCTTCTGGAAGGCGTCGGCAATCCACCCAAGGGCCTGGAGGCGAAGATCGCCTCGCATCTCCACGAACTGATGCAGTTTTCCGTCCGCTATTTCTTCGACAGTCTGCCGATGGATGAGATCAGTTCCGAATACACCAAATCGGATGTGATCAATTATCTGGAGATCGGTATCGCCGGTCTGCAGGCGCGTTATGTGAACCGGGAACTGACAGTCGAGTACATGGATTCGATCAGGGATGAAAGCATCCGCTTTCTCAAAACACTTTTGAGAGGAATGGAGAAAAAATAATGGCGAAAGTATTTGAAGTCAAGCATCTGCGTTTCCGTTATCCGAAAGGGACTTTCGATGTCATCAACGACATCTCCTTTTCCGTTGAGGAAGGAACCATTTTCGGCCTTTTGGGGCCGAGCGGAGCGGGCAAGTCCACGACCCAGAAATTGCTCTGCAAACTGTTGTCCGACTTTCAGGGGGAGGTTCTTTACCGCGGTAAGGATCTCAAGCGTTACGACAAGTCTTTCTATGAGGACATCGGCGTCGGTTTCGAGATGCCGGTCCACTTCAACAAGCTGACGGCCATGGAAAACCTGGCGTATTTCGCCGGACTTTACAAGCGCCATCTCGACTATGAGGAGCTCCTGGTCAGACTGGGGCTGCATGAGGCGAAGAACCAGATGGTCGGCGAATACTCCAAAGGTATGAAGGTCAGGCTGAATTTCGTCCGGGCCCTCTTGAACGACCCGGCCGTCCTGTTCCTCGACGAGCCGACTGCAGGACTCGATCCCAAGAACGCGAAGACGATAAAGGACATGATCCTTGAGGCCAAAAAAGCCGGAAAGACCATCTTCATCACCACGCATCTGATGGGGGATGTCGAACAGCTTTGCGACCATGTCGTCTTCATGAACAAAGGTGTGATCACCGAGACCTCGACGGTTAGGGATCTCAAGATGAAATACGGCAAAAGGGAAGTCCGGGTCGAATACTATTCCGGCACCGAACTGAAGGAAGATCTCTTCCCGATGGATGGTATCGGCACGAACGCGGAATTTCTGGAAGCGATCCGCAACAACAGCATTGAAACCATCCATAGCGGCGAGACGACTTTGGAAGACATCTTCATCAAAGTGACCGGAGAAGAGAAAAATGACTAAGCTGTGGCAGTTGATTAAAGGCGAGATCCTGAGGCTTTTCCGCTACAAGATCGTCTTTTTCAGCGTCCTTGTCTCCCTGATCTGGATTTTGATCATCGCCCTTTCGGACAATGAGGCCGCGATCGCGCTCGTTCCTTTCCTGGTCTTGATGGACGCGGCGATGATGAGCATCATCCTCTTGGGCTCATCTTTCTTCCTGGAAAAGCAGGAAGGCACCATGCAGTCGCTGCTCGTCACTCCCGTGACTTTGGTAAGCGTGCTTGTGGCCAAGATCATTTCCGCCTTGTTCATGACGCTTCTGTCGTTTTTGATCGTGATCGGCTCGACCTACATCTTCCATGACTTCCATGCGCCGGTGCTGTTGCTTTTGCTCTACACCCTGCTGGTTGTCATGAGCCATACGGCCTTGGGGTACGTGATCACGCTTTTCTCCCGGGATTTCATGCAGATGCTCTTCCGTTACATGGGCATTTTCCTGCTCTTCCTGATCCCGATGGTATTGGTGTTAATCGATGTGATTCCCCAGGATTATGATTTCCTCGTGCTCTTGAGCCCGACCTACTCGGGTCAGATCCTCTTCCAGTCGACGATCATCACCGTCGAGCCCTGGAAAGTCGTTTTTGCCTCCATCTATCTGTTCCTGATCGCGATTACGCTCTATCCTACCGTCGTGTTCCGCAAATTCCAAAAAGTGGCTTTGGAGGGATAAAGTATGAGAAAATATGTCAAGTTGCTTAAATACGAGTTCAAGACCCTGCTCAAGGACTCGATGAGCCTTTTCATCCTGTTCTATCCTTTGCTGATGCTCTTCATCTGCGGCTTTCTGTTGCCGGCGATCCTGGATCGGACGGCATCGGGCAACGCCAACGCCCAGATGATCACGCTTTTGATCGGATTCGTGACCGTGCTATCGCTCGGTGGCTACATCATGGGGGCGATGCTGGGTTTCGCCCTGCTCGAGAACAAGGATGAAAACACCTTGCAAAACATCGCCGCCTCACCGATCACGGTTTCTGGCTACACCATTTTCAAGATCATCTACACCTATCTGATGTCGATCATCTCCAACATAATCATGGTTGGCGGACTCAAGCTTTTTGCTGCGGACGAATATGTGGTCGTCTACGGAGGCAACACCATCAGACTGTTTGATGAACTGAGCTGGGGGAATCTCGTCATCTTCGCCGTCGTCAGCGGGTTGTTGGTGCCGGCGATAGCGCTTGTCATCTCCTCGATCGCCAAGAACAAGGTCGAGGGGTTCGCCTTCATGAAATCAGGGGGGATCCTGATCATGATCCCGTTGCTCTCATTGCTGAACGTCTTCCAGGACGCCAAACAGTACATCCTCGGTTTCGTTCCCAATTTCTGGGTGATCAAGCCGTTGCTGAATTTGGTGCTGATGAGCAACGAGCCCAGCAATCTTCCCTATTGGCTTTACATGGTGATCGGGGCGGCCTATATGCTCGTCCTGGCCTCCGTGACCTTGAAACTCTTTCTCAAACGAGCGAATCTTAAATAGGAGGGATAGATACATGGAATGGTACTGGTATGTCATCATCGGCGCGGGTGTTGTTATCCTCGCCTACCTGAAACTGAGCGTATTCAAGAAAATGCAGGAAAAAAAGCAGCAGAAGAAACCTACCTACAAGGATGACAGCGAAGATTGAAAGCAAACGATCCGTTTTCGGATCGTTTCTTTTTTATCATAATATTTTGATTTTTCCTCTTGAACAGTGAATTTCAAGGGTATATAATGGTGCTAAAGAGACTAGAGGTGGATTTCATGGACTCCAAGAACGATACCTTGCTCAAAAGACTATTTGCCTACATAGAAGCACACTCCAAGGCGATAACGGCCATTGGCGTCATCATCATGCTGCCACTCGTATACCTTTTCGTATATTATACTGGCGGTATCAAGTATGTTTATTCACACACCATGTATATCCCGATCCTTTTGGCGGGCATCATCCTGGGAGCGAAATACGGTGTCCTGACGGCATTTGTCGCCGGCATTTTGTTGGGACCGTTGATGCCGATCGACACGACCCTGCATGAACCGCAGCTTTTCATCAACTGGTTCTACCGGATGATGATTTTCATCCTGATGGGTTTCATCAGCGGTTATGCCTCGACCAGGCTCCGCAAGAACGCGCGAAGAATCACCGAGTTAATGTCCTTCAATCAGGAAACCATGATTCCGAACACGAATTTCCTGACCAACTGCGATAGACTCCTGGAACCGACATCACAATCGATCATCACGATTCTGGTCACAAACCATCAGAGCATCATCGATGTCCTCGGAACGGAGATTTTCTATCGCCTGATGAAGGAAATCTATACCGATCTCCTGGCCGCCCTGCCCAAAAGGACAATGATCGTCCAATCCGACAGCAACAAATTATGGGTGATCAAAGCCTATGAGGATCTGTCTTCGGATGCGGAAATGGTGCTTAACATCATCAACCATCCGCGGGTGATCGACAACATTCCGCTATATGTGGATTATTCGCTTGGCGTCGGCATGCAAAGCGACTGGACCCGCTGCAAGAAGATGTCGACCTTCAAGACCGCCGATGCTTCGGCGAGATACGCGGCGATCAGGAACCTGCCCTATGTCGTCTTTGACGACACCCTGATCAAACGCCGGCAGGAATACGAACTGCTAGCAGTCTTTTCCAAGGCCCTGGCCGAGGATCAGACCTTTCTCGTCTATCAGCCCAAAATCGATCTGAAGACCATGAAACCGATCGGGCTCGAAGCCTTGATCCGTTGGCGGCATCCCACCAAGGGCATGATCATGCCCGACAACTTCATCCCGATCGTCGAACAGACGAAACTGATCCATTCCCTGACCGACTGGGTCTTCCGGAAGGCGCTCCAGGAGACGCTGGAATGCGAGGCGGAAGGTCTTGACATCGAGATCTCCGTCAACATCTCCGCCAAAAACCTGTATGACGATTCGTTTTTCGCCCGGACGATGGCGATCATCGAGGAGATGAAGGTTCCCAAGGACAAGATCGAGATCGAAATCACGGAATCGGTCCTGATGATCAATCCGGATGAAAGCAAGGTCATGCTGGACAGTTTCGTCGCCGCCGGCATCCGGATCGCGATCGACGACTTCGGCAAGGGCTATTCCTCGCTCGCCTACCTCAGCCAGTTTCCGATTGACGTCATCAAGATCGACAAGTTCTTCATGCGCCAGATCGTACAGAACACGGCTTCGCAACAGATCGTCAAGGCGACGATCGATCTCGCCAAAAAACTCGGTTACAAGGTCCTGGCCGAAGGTGTCGAGGACAAGAACGTCATGGACCTGATCATGGATTTCCATTGCGACCAGGCCCAGGGATACTATTTCGCCCGGCCCATGGACAAGCAGACAGTCATCGAATGGTTCAAGGAACATTCGGCAGCATAAAAAAAGAAATGGTCACCTGACCATTTCCCTGATTCTATCCATATTCTTGAAGTTGGTCTTGGCGATCTCATCGAAGATGCCAAGACCTTTTTCGAGCGCGATCCGTTTGCCGATCAGATCGACGGCGGCAGATGCCCCCAAAGGGACCACGATTCCCAGGGACTGGTTAAGTTTCTCCATCTCCTTAAGGAAGGTATACCGGGCGATTATGGAAGCTGCGGCCACACTAGGGAACTGGTCTTCGGCCTTCTGCACGAAGGTGAGTTTGCGAAATACGGTCTCTCCTTCCAAATAGGCGAAGTAGTTGTCGGCGGAGCAGAATTCGTCGATGATGACGCGGGAGAAGGCATTTTCATGCCTCGATACGAGTTTCTTGATCGCATGATTGTGCAGATAGCTCTTGATCTTGTTCATGTTGTAGCCCTTCCGGGTCAGGTCGTTGAATTTGGCCGGTGGAACAACAAGCACGGAATGGGACAGTTTTGTTTCCAGCTTTGGCCCAAGATCCATGATCTTGTCGTCGGCGATTTTCTTGCTGTCCTGAATTCCCAGCCGCAACAAATCTTCGATGTCCTTTTTCTCCACAAAGGCGGCGACTACGACCACCGGACCGAAGAAATCGCCGGTTCCGACTTCGTCGGAGCCGATCGTGCTTTCCTGCTTGAACAAGGATACGGGTTTCGGGGAAGGTGATGAGGGAATGGTCTTTTGCGGTTCGGGAACGAATCCCAGAAGTTCGGACCAAAGCAGATAGTCTTCATAGGCGTTTTCCCCCTGGAGCATCACCTTTCCGGAACGAAAAACGGTCACCGTCACTTCCGGAGCCTGAAAAAAGGCGAGGATATGCTCCTTCGTCAGGGGTGTCTGATAGTCCTGATAGTATTCATAGAGGGCGGGAATGTCCTTCTCGGAGACGGAAAAAACATAGTTCACACTATCAACTCCTTTGTATATTTTACCACATAATATGATAAAATAGAAGCGAATGAGGGTGATTAGATGTACGCCGACATGGAAATACTCGAATTTGACAAGATCCTCAGGGAATACGTCAAAGATGCCGAAACCGACCTCGGCAAGGCCAAAATCCTGACCTTGGGGCCAATCAACAACTCCGAAGCGATCCATTCCATGCTTGAGGAAGTCGAGACGGCGAAAACATTCATCGAACGCTACGACACCACACCTCTTGAAGGTGTTCTCAATCTTGGTGAGGCCCTCAAACGGGCCAAGATCGGAGCGACTCTGTCCATCGAGGAATTGCAAAGGGTCGTTTCCCATGTCGAAGCGGAAGCGAGGACCGATCGGTTCATCCGCAAGGTCAGGCAACTGGAGATCCCGACCGGCCCCCTTGAATCCTACTATCAGGCGCTCACCTACCACCCGTCCCTAAAGAACGCGATCGATCAGGCGATCGACCAGATAGGCTATGTCGTCGACAACGCTTCTCCGGAGCTGGCCCAGATCCGGAAAAAGCTCGCCATCACCGAAAAACGGATCGGGGAAAAGATGAGCTCGCTACTACAATCGGAAGCCCAGAAACTGACCGACACCCTGATCACGATCCGCAACAACCGGCTTGTCCTGCCGGTAAAAGCGGAGTACAAAAACCAGTTCAAGGGCATTGTCCACGATCTTTCCGCCAGTCGGGAGACGGTCTTCATCGAACCGCTTGCCTGCGTCGAGATGAACAACGAGATGGCTTCCCTTTATATCGAAGAGCAGTCGGCGATCGAGAAGATCCTCTATCGTCTTTCCCAGGAAGTGGCGGTCGAAGCCGACCAGTTACTCACGAATCTCGGAATTTTCACCGAGCTTGACGTCATCTTCGCCAAAGCCAAGCATGCGATTGCCAATGATGAGGCCCGTCCGGAGATAACCAGCCGGGAAATCAATCTGATCAATGCCAGGCATCCTTTCATACCCAGAGCCGAAGTCGTGGCCAACACCATCAATTTCGGCCAGTACCGGACCATCGTGATCACAGGTCCCAACACCGGTGGCAAGACGGTCTGTCTGAAGATGCTGGGACTGTTGTCGATCATGGTCCAGACCGGGATGTTCATCCCCGTTGATGCCGGATCGAAAACCGTTGTCTTTGACAATATCTTCGCCGATATCGGTGATGAGCAGTCGATCGAGCAATCGTTGTCGACTTTTTCCTCACATATTACCAAGATCATCAACATCCTACGTCATCTATCTCCGAAATCCTTGATTTTGCTCGATGAGCTCGGATCGGGGACCGACCCCAAGGAAGGGGCCAGCCTCGCCATCAGCATCCTCGACTTTATCCGCCACAAATCCCTATACGCCCTGGTTACCACCCACTATCCGGAACTGAAGACCTATGCCTACGATCTGGAAGACACGACGAACGCCTCGGTCGAATTCGACATCGACTCCCTGAAACCGACCTACAAGCTGAAAATCGGGATTCCGGGAACGTCGAACGCCCTTGACATCGCCTCCAGACTCGGGCTTGAGGAAACCATCATCGACCAGGCCCGGAAAGTGTCGCTCACCTTCGACACCGATACTGCCATCCTGATCAAGAAACTCGAACGTCAGAGCCGCGATCTCGACGACAAGATCGGCCTGTACCACCAGATGATCGCCGAACTCGAAACGAAAAAAACCACTCTCGAGCAGACGATCACCGACAGCAAGATCCGCCAGAACAAGCTCATCAAGGAACTGGAAGCGAAAAAACGGGCGGAGCTGGAAGCGGCGAAGGCCGCAGCCACGGCGCTGATCGCCGAACTTGACGAGATGAAGAAACAAGCCAAGATCAAGGAACATGAACTCGCGAAACTGAAATACGAAGTCAGGAACATCGGCGCTGAAGAGGCCCTTTACCAGAAGACGAACCAGAAGAAGATCGCCATCGGCGATATCGTGAATGTCATTCCCTTCCAAAGGACGGGCATCGTCATGCGTCAGCGCGCTATCGACGAATATGAAATCCAGATGGGAGCCCTGTCCTCCGTCTTCAAGGAAGACCAGCTCGAGTTCGTCAAACCTTCCGGCAAGGCAGAGAGGAAGTCGGGCACCAAAGTGGAAAAGGAAGGCGAGATCCACGCCGAACTCGATCTGCGTGGCAAACGTTACGACGAGGCCATGGAACTACTCGACAAATATGTTGATGATTGCCTTTTCCATCATCTGGAATTCGCCTCGATCATCCATGGCTATGGAACCGGCGCCCTGAAAAAGGGCGTTGCCGAATATGTGAAGCAGAACAAGGCAATCAAGAAATCCCGTCCCGGCGGCATGAACGAAGGCGGCCAGGGCGTCACCATCATCTATTTCAAATAACAGGAGGGAAACTAGCGATGCAGACTCCCACCAGCGAATATCAGCTGCGCCTTGACAAAGGCGTGTTCGTGGTCGAATTCTATGCAAGATGGTGCGGAACCTGCCGCGCCATCACCAGACATCTCACCGAACTGGAGGACGAGATGGGTTTCGTCGGCGTCATGATCGATGTCGAACAGTTGCCGATCGTCGCCAAGAATTTCCTGGTCAAAGGGGTTCCGATCGTCTGTGTCCTCGCCGACGGAATCGAACTCGGAAGGATCGGCGGTTCCTATACCAAGGAAGAGATCCGTTCCTGGCTCCTTGACTTTGACGTGATCTAGGAGGATCAACCTATGGGTGAAAACATGAACGGAATCCTGCTCATCGACAAGCCGAAAGGCCTGACGAGCCACGACGTCGTCCGGCTCGCCCGCAAAAGCCTCCAGACCAAGCGGATCGGCCATACCGGCACCCTCGATCCGCTAGCCACCGGATTGCTCGTCCTGTTGGTGGGGAATGCCACCAAACTCGCGAAATACTATTCCGAGCACGACAAGGCCTATGAGGCCGAGATCGTCCTCGGTATCCAGACCGACACCGACGACATCACCGGAGAAGTGATCGATGTAGCCGATGCCGGAAACGTTCCGGAAGCCGATATCGTGGCGTCGATCATCAAATTCATCGGCACTTCGAGACAAGTGCCCCCGAAATACTCGGCCATCAAGCATGAGGGCAGGAAACTCTATGAATACGCAAGGAAAGACCAGATCGTTCCCGATGTCGACCCGCGCGAGATCCATATCTATGAAATCGAGAAGATCCGGATCGTCGCCAGGGACGACCATCAGACGACGGTCGCCTTTTCCTGCCAGGTCTCCAAAGGCACCTATATCCGTTCCCTTGCTCGGGATATCGGTCTCGACCTCGGAGTCTACGGAACGCTCAAAAACCTGAGAAGAACCGTTCTCGGGACTTTCAATGTCGAAAACGCCGTCCAGCTTGAAGACATGGAAGCGGGGAACTATGAACTGATCGATCCGCTCGGGCATCTATTGTTGCCAACGGTCACATTGGGAGAGAAATTTCTGCCCATGATCGCCAACGGCAGGTTCCTGCCGGCGGACCTGTTTCCGGACAGGACGGATACCATAATCCGCGACCCTGAAGGGAAAAATCTCGCGATCTATCGTTACGACTTGGAGAAAAACGTCATGCGCATGTCGGTGAAACTAATATGAAAATCATCACCCTGAAGGCAACCGATACCAATCCCGTCAAGGACATTTCCCTCTGCCTTGGTTTTTTCGACGGCATGCATCTGGCCCATCAGCGCCTGTTCGAGGAAACGAAGCGTCAGCCCCATCCGACCGGGATCATGACTTTGTCCACCCAGATCCCGAGTTTCCTCCATCAGGAAGCCTATTACGCCCTGACTACGCTTGCCGACAAGATCGAAATCGCCGACCTTTACGGTTTCGACTACTTTTTCGTGCTTGAAGTCACCGATGAATTCGTCCACATGGAACCGGATGCCTTCATCGCCCGGTATCTGGATTGCTGCCGGAAGGTGATCGTCGGGTTCGACTTCCGTTTCGGATACAAGGGCTCCGGCAATGCAGAATACCTAAAAACGAAACTCCCGGACAAGGCGATCATAATTCCCGAAATGGACTATTACGGGAAAAAGATCGGCTCGACAAGACTCCGGAAACTCCTTTCTGAAGGCAAGGTCCGCCTGGTGAACCGGATGCTCGGACGCTGTTACCGGATCAGGGGCATCGTCGTCCCGGGCCGCGGGCGCGGAAAAACACTGGGATTTCCAACCGCAAACATCGAATATGACGGTTATTTCCTGCCCCGACCAGGAGTATACTATACGACAGTAGACAGCATGGACGGTAAATACGATGCCATGACCTATATCGGATCCAATCCGACTTTCAAGGATGGCAAGATGGTGCTGGAAACGCATATTTTCGGGATTTCCGGTGATTTTTACAACCAACCGCTGTCCATAAATTTCCATGCCTATATCCGTCCCGAGATCGCCTTTGGTGATCAGACCGGACTCGTGAACCAGATCAAAAAGGACGAAGCCTATATCAAGGGACTCGCCTCAACAAGGAGGAAATCATGAAAAAACTCGGTAAGGTTTTTTGGATAACAATCGGAATCGGAGCCCTTTTCTTCGCGCTTCTGGTCATATTGTCCAGCGTGCTCCAGCTCGGTGACAAATTGACGGCGATCTCTCCGATCCTGGCCTATGTGTTCTACGGAATCTCCATAATCCTGTTCTACATCCTGATCCTGAGACCGCTCTTTCTCATCATCTTTTCGCCCACTTTCTCGATGGATACCCTGTTTTCGGAAGAAGAGAACGCCAGAAAGAACTTCTCGATGTATCGCAAGGTCTCGCAAAATCTGTTGGCGGCCGAATACCTGAACGAGGACGAGAAGGCCTCGCTCAAGGATTCGCTGTCCGACCCGCTCAAACTAAAACAGTCATTGAGCGTCATCTTCGACCAGACCATCAAGAAACAGCTCAACAAGCTCATCATCCGCCACGCGGAGACCGTCTTCCTGTCGACCGCCATCAGCCAGAACGGTCGGCTGGATGCGATTGCCGTTTTCACGATCAATCTGAAGCTGATCAAGGAATTGGTATTGGAGTGCGGATTCAGACCCTCATATCCGGCTTTGGGACGCCTGTCTTTCAACGTCCTCACGGCGGCTGTGATCGCAGAGAGCCTGGAAGACATCAACTTCAATGAACTGTTCCCGAACAAAAGCCTGAACGCCTTGTCCGACATACCCCTGTTGAAGACGATCACCGGTTCCCTGGCCCAGGGCGTCGGCAATGCCCTTTTGTCCCTGAGAGTCGGAATCATCGCCAGGAATTACCTGTTCATGAACCTGAAGGGCGTCCCGAAAAGCAAGATCCGGAAACTGGCTTTCGCCGAAGCCATAACCCTGCTTCCCGGCGTCTTGGTCGAATCGATCAAGAAACTGCCGTCCAGGCTCAAGGCGATCTTCGAAAAAGTCTTCTAGCCGCGCAAAAAAGTTGCTTTATTCTCCCCGCTTTGTTATAATGGGAAAAGTGATGAATCAATGGAGGATAATATACTATGATTATTGACAAACTAAGTGGATCCAGAGTGCATTTCGAAGTCACGGTTTCAAAGGACATGTTCGAACATGCGTTGGACCACGCCTTTGCTAAAGTCAACCAGAATGTGGAAATCAAAGGTTTTCGCAAAGGCCATGCCCCGCGCGATGTCTATGAAGCCAGGTACGGGGTGGAATCGCTTTATGAAGAAGCGATCCAGCACGCCCTCGAGGAAACCTATTATGAAACCATAATGGAACACAACATCGAAGTCGTGAGCCAACCGGAAATCGACCTCGATGTCGCCAAAGTGAAAAGAGGCAGTGATTTCACCTACAAGATCACCGTAGCCGTAAAACCGGAGATCGTCCTGGGCGACTATCTGGGTTTGGAAGTCAGCGTGCTTCCAGAAACGGCCACCGATCTCGAAATCGATCAGGAAATCGACCGTGAACGCGACAAAAACGCCGAAATGGTCCTCAAGGAGGAAGGCGTCCTGGAACAGGGCGATACCGCCGTGTTCGATTTTTCGGGCTCCGTCGACGGTGTCAAATTCGAAGGCGGAACCGCCGAGAACCATGAACTCGTGATCGGTTCGGGACAATTCATTCCCGGATTCGAGGAACAGATGCTCGGTATGGCTTCCGAAAGCGAGAAGGATGTCGTCGTCACTTTCCCCGAAGACTATCATGAAAAGACCCTCGCCGGCAAGGAAGCCGTCTTCGCCGTCAAATTGCATGAAATCAAAGTCCGCCAGGTTCCCGAATTAAACGATGAATTCGTCAAGGAACTGAACCTGGAAGGCGTTTCGACCGTCAAGGAGTACCGTGACCACATCAAGGCCACGCTGGAAGAATCCAAGCATAAGCAAAACGAGAAACACATCCGGGAAACCGTCATCGACAAAGCCGTCAAGAACGCCACTTTCGAACTGCCGGAAGCGATGGTCAAGGACGAAGCCAAACGCATGGACGAGAACAACCGCAACCAGATCAAACAATACAAACTGGATTTCAACACCTATCTCCAGTATCTGGGCAAGACCGAAGCTGAATATCTGGCGGAACTCAACCAGCAGGCCACCAAGATCCTGAGCCAGCAACTCGTCATCGAAGCCATCGGCAAAAAGGAACAATTCCCGGCGACTCCCGAAGAGGTCGAAGCGAAATATGAGGAAATCGTCGACCAGTACAAGAGTCAGAACGTGACGATGACCCAAGCCAAACAGGCCATCCCCGAATCGGCCATCAAGGATGAGATCATCTACAAGAAGGCGACAGATCTCCTGGTGGAAAAAGCCAAGATCGACCGCTGAAAGCCATAGCGAAAAAACCATATGAATCCTGGGCGGAACCTTAATCCAAAGCGTCTCTCTATCTCAGGATTCTTTTCTATTAACACCCGAGTGATAACTTTTTACACAAACACAAAAATATGATAAAATAAGAATGATATGAACATGAAACTGCATATGTGAACTGAGGTGAAAGCATGTACGAAGCAAACAAACTGTTCAGCGACCGCCTGCCCGCAGTACCCGTCCGCGGCGTCGTCTTCCTGCCCGGATCCGACGTCAGAGTCGAGGTTGGCAGGGATTTTTCCAAAAACGCGATCTACGAGGCGGAAAACAACCGTGACGGCCACGTCCTGCTCGTTTTCCAACACAACCCCGAGATCCTTGAACCCGAATTCACCGACTTCCTGAATGTCGGTCTTTTGGCCAGGATTTCCGTAAAAATAAAATTGCCAAACGGCAATTTCAAGATCAAGTTCGAACCGATAACCCGAGTCGAACTGCACGACCTGATCGCCAAGGAACCTTTCTATCTCATCGATTTCACATCGATGGTGCTGCGTCCCGAGAATCTCGAGGAGGAACAGGTCCTGCTCAAGATGGTCACCAAGGAGACAGTCGAAAACGCCTCCTTCCTGTTCCGCGATTCCAAGAAGGTCCTCGATTCGATGCAAGGCGGAATCACCTCCGACAAGCTCTGCGACCTGGTTGCCGCCGAACTGCGGATCTCGGAGAACGAAAGGTCCAAATACCTGCTAACCAATTCGATCAACAAACGTCTTCAGTATATCCTCGAGGACATCGAGAAAGAGAAGAACCTGCAGTCGATCGAATCCAAGATCAATGAATCCGTGAGACGTTCCGCAGACCAGAACCAGAAGGAATACTACCTTCGCGAGAAAATGCGGGCGATCCAGGAGGAACTCGGCGACTCCAAGCAAGACGACGCCCAGAAACTCCTCGACCAAATCAACGCCTCCGACATGCCCGACCGCATCAAGGAAAAAGCGCTCAAGGAACTGAAGCGCTACGAGTATCTATCCGCCAACTCCAGCGAGGCGAGCGTGGTCCGGACCTATCTCGAGACCCTGATCTCGATCCCCTGGCAGAAAACGACCGAGGATGAGAAGGACATCAACGTCGCGATCGAGAAACTCGAGTCCTCCCATTACGGTCTCGACAAGGTCAAGGAAAGAATCATCGAATATCTGTCGGTGAAGATGCTGACGGGGAAGAACCCCCAGACGATCCTTTGCCTTTCCGGTCCTCCCGGAGTCGGCAAGACTTCCCTTGCCAAGTCGATCGCCAACGCCCTCAAGCGCGAGTTCGTCAAGACCAGTTTGGGCGGCGTCCATGACGAAGCCGAGATCAGAGGCCACCGGCGCACTTATGTCGGCGCCCTGCCCGGGCGCATCATCAACGGCATGATCCGCGCCAAAGTCGCGAATCCCGTCTTCCTGATCGATGAGATCGACAAACTCGTGACCAATGAAAGGAACGATCCCTCATCGGCGATGCTGGAGGTCCTCGACCCCGAGCAGAACCAGTTCTTCTCCGACCACTATGTCGAGGAGGACTACGATCTTTCCAAAGTCATCTTCATCACTACCGCCAACTATCTCGAGAACGTTCCCGCTCCGCTCCGTGACCGGATGGAGATCATCGAACTCTCGTCCTATACGGAAATCGAGAAATTCCATATCGCCAGACGCTTCCTGATCGGCAAACAGATCGAAAGCCACGGATTGGAAGCCGGAAAACTCGAAATCGAGGACGAGGCGATCCGCAAGATCATCAAGGAGTACACCCGTGAGGCCGGCGTGAGACAACTCGAACGTCTGTTCGGTTCGATCGTCCGCAAAGCGATCAAGGAGATCCTCGTCAACAAACTGAAAAAAGTCGTGGTCGGACCCGACGATCTCCAGCATTACCTCGGCAAACCGCTCTTCTACAACAACCAGATCCAGAAGGAAGACATGGTCGGCGTCGTCACCGGACTGGCCTATACGATGGCCGGAGGCGACACCCTCGATGTGGAAGCCACCTATTATGAAGGCAAAAACAATCTCGTCCTGACCGGCAACCTCGGCAACGTGATGAAGGAATCGGCCATGGCCGCCCTCTCCTATGTCCGGACCAACAGCGAAAAACTTGGTATCGACACCAAGACCTTCGAAACCGCCGATATCCATATCCATGTCCCCGAAGGCGCCATCCCCAAAGACGGTCCCTCCGCGGGTGTGACGATCGCCACCGCCCTCATCTCCGTGCTCTCGAACCGGAAAGTCGACCGCTTCGTCGGGATGACGGGGGAGATCACCCTGAAGGGAAGGGTGCTCCCGATCGGCGGCCTCAAGGAAAAAGCGATCGCCGCTTCGCGTTCGGGTCTCAAACAGATCGTCATTCCCAAAGGCAACGAAAAAGACGTCGAGGATATTCCCAAGGAAGTTCGCGACGTACTGGGAATCAACTACGCCGAAACCCTTGACGACGTCCTGAAAATCGCTCTCAAAGCATGAATAACGCCATCCGGATTCCGGATGGCTTGTTTGTCTTATCTCAAGAATTCGTGTATAATCTTAACGAGGTGTTTCTATGCGCATCTATTTTGAGGATCACGTCCGTTACGGGATCCCCCTGAATGAATACTATCTGCCCGGAAAAAAGCACAAGGGTCTGGTCATCGTCTGCCACCGGCTCAATGCATCGAAGGACTCCGGTCCCGGGCTCATTCCCAAGAAGCTGGCTGAAGCCGGTTATTTTGTGGTTTCGATCGACAGTTACAAGCATGGACTGAGAAAACAGGAACCCTTCATATCCGGCCAGGAACGTCAGAAACTCGCCGCCATGGTCGAAGTGATCAACCAGACGGCTCTGGACGTCAAGTTCCTCTATGACAACCATTATCAGGCCAAGTTCCCCACCCTTTCGGTGTTCGGCATCGGGATGGGCGGAATGATCGCCTACCAGATTCCAAGATTGATGACGAACATCGACAGGATCGTCGCGATCCAGGCCACGCCCTATCTGAAGTCCATGTATCATGAAAAGGAACTCAAACATATCTACAAGAACTTGGACCAGCAGGAACGCGAAGTCATGGACGAATACCTGGAGAAACTGAATCTGTGTGATGCCATGGAGCAGTACAAGGACATCAGGATTTTTGCGATCAACCATCAGGAAGACCTGATCATCAGGCCCGATAACGCCCAGAAATTCATCCAGCACCTCAAGTTGATCGGCAATCATGATGCCGAATTCGTCCTTTCCGTCATCGGGCCCGATCAGATCATGGGCATGGCCGAAGAGGCGATCAAGTGGTTTGATCAACCGGCATCTCCGGAATCCATTTGAAACATCACGCAGGGATCTGCGTGATTTTTATGAATTGTTTGTCCATGACTTGGGCATTGTGATATAATTAGGGAAATCATCAAGGAGCTATAAAGATGCAAGATCTCAAGTTGCTTCAAGCGGAGGCCTCCCGTTGCCTTTTCTGCAAAAACACACCCTGCAAGCATGCCTGTCCGGCCCATAACGACATCCCGGAATTCATGCGCCTTGTCAAGGACGGCAAATTCCTGGAAGCCAGGGAACTATGGCATGAAACATCCAATCTGCCCGAACTTTGCGGCGTTTTGTGTCCCAAGGAGACCCTCTGCGAGGGCTTTTGCACGCTGAACAAACTGAACAAGCCTTTGCAGATCGGCTGGATGGAATCAGAGATCGCCAAGCTATTCGCCGATCGGACCGATTATCCCGAAACCAAAAACGGCAAGCGCCATCTGGTGATCGGACTCGGACCCGCCGGAATCGCCAATGCCCTCAAGATGGCCGAGTTCGGCTATCAGGTCACGGCTATCGAAGGTGATTCGCATCTCGGCGGCGCCATCTTTCATTCGGTACCGGATTTCCGTTTCGACACCAGGACGCTAGACGTCTATGAAAAGCGCTTCCGGGATCTTGATATCGATGTCCGCTATGATACGATCGTCGGCCGTGACGTCATGCTTGATGAGCTCGTGAATGAATATGATTCGGTATTCATCGCCATGGGTCTCGACCTTCCGATCGAGATCAACATCGAACATGAGGATATCAGGATCCATTATGCCATCGATTTATTGCAGAAGAAGCGATATTCGCCATCCGAACTGAATCGTCTTTTGGGAGCGACTGTGGGTGTCATCGGCCTCGGCAATGTTGCCATCGATATCGCCAGGGTCCTGGCGCGCCTCGGCAAGGAAGTCCATATCATCTACCGCCGCACCCTCGAGGAGGCTCCGGCCAGCCACAAGGAGATCAGCGACGCCATCGCGGACGGAGTCCAGGTCCATGAACTGTTGGGACCGATCGCCTTCCGGAAACTGGCCGACAGGAAGATCCTCGACTGTGAAAAGACCTGTGTCATCAAGGATAGCGATCATCCCCGGGGCCGGATCGAAGTCATACCCGGCGCCAACCAGGAGTTCAGCCTCGACGATCTGGTATTCGCGATCGGCCAGAAGTCGAGCGACATCGTCTTCAGGGGCTCTGCCGTCAAACTGAATCCCGACAAGGGCTGTTGTTATACGAACCATCCGTTAGTGTATGTCGGTGGCGACCGCGTCAACAAGGACAAACGGATCATCGACGCCATGGTTTCGGGGATCGAGGTCGCGACCAAGATCAGGAGGGAACTGGGATGAAGCCTTTCACCTTCCGCAATTCCTTGCTGTACTTGATCGGCCTGACGCTGCTTGGTGTCTGTGTAACCTTCATCCAGAAGACCAATCTCGGCATGAGCAGCTGGGATGCCCTGAACCGCAATTTCTATGAAGGCATCCCTCTGGATTACAAGTATCTGACGCCGATCTTCGCCCTCGTCATCATCACCGTCGCCTACATCATCCAAAGGAAACATTTCAGCGTCTGGATGCTGTTTCCGATCGTGATCAGCTTCTACATCGGTTTCGTGATCGACGCGCTGCTACTCGTCGTGCCTTCGGTCGCCGAACTGAATCTGTTCTGGAATCTGCTTTATCTGCTGATCGCGATCGTCGTCTGTGCGATCGGTCTCAATTTGTTGCTATATACAAGGTATCCGCTGCCGGCCCTGGATGAATTCTGCTACGGACTGTCCAAGGTCTTCAAGGTCAGCTTCGGCAAGGCCAAGATCATCGGTGAAATCATTGCCTTGTTTCTTACCGTCATCGCCGGACTCGCCTTCGGATTTCAGTCAGAATGGTTCTTCATCGGCCCGACGACGGTGATCTTCGCCTTCGGGATCGGCTTTTTCGTCGATTTGTTCAAGAAACCCATCCATTTCCTTCTGGAGAAAGCCAATGTTAATCGAAATCTTCGCTGACAATCTCGACAAATTCGATACCCTGGCCTCGGAAAAGGCCGAAAGTTGCCGGTTGATCATAGTTATGGAAAACCGGATCTTTCTTTGGCATGAGACAAGTCAGGGACTTTATGGTTTTCCGGCTCGGGAAATCCGGTCTGGTGAAGACGAATCGGTCTGCCTCGACAAGTTGCTTGCGGATAGCTTGTGCCCCGCGACAGGGATCAGCAAGGCACTGACCCTGGTCGAGCATTTTCCCGGCCGGACCTTCATCAGTCACTATTACCGGATTGATCTCGGCGCAAAAGCAGGTTTTTTTACCCCCGTTTCCGGATTCGAAGGCTCTTGGTACGATCCTGCGGAAGCCCTGAATCTGTTAAGCGACTATGCCGGAAATCATCCTTATGGACCGGAAATCGCCGAACGTGATTTCATCGCCCTTTTCAACAGCATCTAGCTTCCACTAAGTGGAAGCTTTTTTCTTCAAGATGTGGTATAATGATATCAGCGAGTCAGACGATAGGAGCTTTCAATGGACGTATTCACGACCGATCTCATGAATTATATCCGCTGTTATCGGTTTGCTGCCCTCGACCGTGGCAACCGCGACCGGCTTAATGGTTCCCAAAGCCAGAAATTCCATTATGTTGCGCAACATAATGATTTTTCGGTCAGTCCCGACCTTCCGGAAACCACCGGCAAGGAAACAGACGAAAGCAAACTGTATTTTCAGACGATGGAACCGTACCGGAAACAATACCTTGATTTTGCCAAGGCCAAAATCACCAGGTTGTTCCCGGGAAGGATCAGCGAAGACTATAGGTATCGCCATCCTTTCGAGTCCGATCTGACACTGGTCGCCAGAGCCGACTATGTGATCGAAAACGACAAGGAACTGGTCGTGGTGCTTTTGCACCAGGCGACCAGCAACCGACTCCTCGAGCACACCTATACCACCCCCAGCCAGAAACAGCGGTTTTTCATCCGGAACAAGGAAGGGATCCATGTCTTTTCCCCCATCAGGAAGGAAACGGAATCGGGAGATTATGCAGGGCATCTCTCCCGGCTTCTGGCCCGGCACGAGGAATCGGGGCGCATGATCTACGATGCCGCCTTCAACCACTACGTCATCGCCAAGGCCAAACCCGGAAAGCATGTTCGCACCGTGTTGGGCCTGCTTGATTCCGAGTATGTCCGCAATTCCGATGGACTCACTTCCGAGGTTGTCGCCCTGTTCGAAACCACGAGGCTCACAACGCCGATGCAGGAAGCGATCGAGACCGACCTCTATCGGATGCTGAACCATATCCGTCTGAACGACGATTCCCGATGCCAACTGGTCAAGAACGAATGCCAGAAAGACACCCCTTTCGCCTGCCCATATACCCAATTCTGTTTCGACCACGTTCCCAAGGAACACTCGATCTTCGCCTATATCAACCAGCATCAGGGTTTCCGCGAGGGCCCGCATCGGGGCGACAGGCTGCATGACACCTACGAACTCATCAACGACGGCGTCGTCGATATGCAAGACATTCCGATCTCCTGGCTACAAAGGGAAGTCAATCTGATGCAACGCTACTGCGTGGAAAACGACTACACGTTTTTCCACAAGCAGAAACTTCGGGACAAGTTGGACGCTTTGGTATATCCGCTTTACTATCTTGATTTCGAGGCGTTTCCCTGCATCCTGCCGAGATTTGCGGGCGAGAAGTGTTATTCGCAAAGCCTTTTCCAATTTTCGCTCGATGTCCAGAATTCCAAAGCGACGCCGCCGGCGGATTTTAGCCACTACGAATATCTGGCACCAGATCTTGCCGATCATCGTTACGAACTGATCGCCAAGCTTCTTGAGTCTATTCCCGAAGGAAAAGCCTCGATCATCGTCTACAACCAAGCGTTCGAGGATAACCGCCTGAAGGAAATGACAAAGCTCTATCCCCAATTCGCCAGGCAGATCAACAATCTCCGCTCGCGCTTGTTCGATCTGCTGAAAGTGGTGAAAAATGATTACACGTTTTACATAAAAAAAGGTTATTCCAAGGCCGAAGCCCAGACTTACAACTTTTATCATCCCGATCTTGACGGCAACTATTCCTTGAAGAAAGTCTTGCCTGTCGTCGCTGAGGACAGGTATTTGGCGATGCCGATATCCGAGGGCATCTCGGCATATCTGAATTATGCCCGAATGGAATCCGTGCCTGAAGGCGAAAAGATGCTAATTCGCCAAAATCTGCTGGATTATTGTCACCAGGACACGTTATCGATGGCAATTATCTTAGCTTATATCTCGCGATACGTTTAGTTTATCCGACAAATTAATGGTTTTAACAACACTAAATTAATAGTAATACTACTTTTAGTGTTTTTTTTGCGTTTTCAGCATCAATTTTCATTAGTGTGTTGTGCAAGATTGAAATCATTGATATAATAATTAGGGTCTGTTGATAAACTAAAATATCGCTAAACATGGGCTTTATATGGCGTTTTGTGGTATAATAGATGCAAGGGTATTTGATGATTTCCATCAAAACTTAT
>Ga0172375_10001203_pt1 | contig 41683 bp, 30 predicted proteins | sample LakKiv1m_FD_114537 | JGI IMG/M metagenome (GOLD analysis project Ga0172375, IMG submission 114537) | Freshwater microbial communities from Kabuno Bay, South-Kivu, Congo - kab_092012_11.1m | ecosystem: Environmental > Aquatic > Freshwater > Lake | place: Democratic Republic of the Congo... | reverse complement strand
GCAGAATCTACCATCTGTTGCATCTACTGTATCTTTAGTGGTACCTTCTATGGCTGGTATGAAGGCCATACAAGGGGTTGGTAAACTTACAGGTATTGTGAAAGAGATGGGTCAACTTGGTAAGTTTAGCAAGGTGTTTGATACAGCGTTAGGTCAAGCCATAATGTCTCGTCATATGGAGAGTTTGATGGAGGCTAGTGGTGTATATGAACAAGGTTTAATAGATGCTAAGAATAGTTTATATTCCAAATATGCAGATCAAATAGATGCAGAAGTAAAGTCTTTACCTATATTTACTCCAGTCGATCCTGAGATGGGTCCTAAACCTGGTCAGTATACACAAGATCAATATCAGAAAGATCTTAATAGGATAAAGAATAAATGGGAGTCGATAATATCAGAAGAGGCTAATAAGATGGCAGCCATGGGTGCTGCTAATACTTATGGTAAAAACTGGGTGTTGTTGTTACAAGATATACCACAGTATAAAATACTTAATGGTATACTTAAACCTAGTGTTAAAGGTGTGGCTAAAAAAGGTGTGGCTAAACTTGCTAAAGAAGAAAGAGCTGCCATGGCTTCACGTTTAGGTTATAATATGCCTAAGTTTTATGCTAGTAAAGCAGCCAAACATACAGCAAATCTACTTAGTGAAGGTTTAGAAGAACAATATCAGTTTATTGCAAATAAGCAATCTGCTGAAATGATTAAACGTCTTGGTGATCCTGAGTATAAAAGTAATTTACTTAAGGTATTAGGGGATAATTACGATGATGGTGAATTCTGGACTAATGGTTTCTTTGGTGTTATAGGTGCAGGATTTATGCAAGCTTTCTGGTCTGGTTTGAATATAAAGGCATTGGCAAATTCTAATAAGGCCAGAATTAAAGAGGTTAACCTTTATTCAGAGATGTTTAATAAATTGCATGCAGACATTATGAAAGCCGATGAAGAAGGCGATCCTATTGCTAAAGAACATGCAATTGAAGAATTTATTGCAGCATCAGCGTTGCGTTCTATTGATCTTAATACTAAAGACCATCTTATAAATATAATAGATGCTTTAGCTACTGATGACGAGAATATACTTGCTAATCATGAAATTGATCAAGATTCTAGGACATTTTTCAAAGGTCGTAATGATATAACCGAACGTATAAAGAAGTCCATAAACAACATGGAACTGAAGTATAAAGATGCTAAAACTGAAGTTGCTAAACGTGGTGTTGTTGAGGATAAGTCTGGCAAGAATATAGCATTAGCTAGGCAAATTGCTCATAGTAATTATATGCTTGAGTTTCTTAATGGTAAACTTGATGAGAATCAACAGAAATTAAAAGCCATAGAAATACCAGGTTATAATATATCTACTCCAGAAGGGGAAATGGTATCTGAGGAAGGTAGGAAAATATTTGCATTACGGTATGAGAAGTTTGATATTAATAGACGTTTAAATTCTATAAATAAGCAACTTGATAAAGAAGATATATCTGAAACAGACAAGAAACAGTTAGAGAAAGTACAGACTAGGTATAAGGAGAAGTTGGCGGTTATACAAGCAGGTATGAAAGAATCTGCTAAACTTGCCACAGCTGTAGATAAAAAATTACTTGGTAGTGAATCCAAACAGAATGGTACTATACCACAATCTTCAATAAATGAATACATACAATCGCAAAAAGATGTAAATTCATATCAAGAAAATATAGATTATTTTAAAGATAATCTTGAAGAAACAAGGGCGTTGGCAGACGAATTAGGTAATAAGAAAACACCTGTTAAACCACTTGTTACAACAGAAATTACAGAAGAAGACGATAGTGAAATTATAGCAGGTTCCATAGTTAATTATAAAGCTAAAGATGGCACTACACGTAAAGGTATTGTTGAATCAATAGATTATAAAACAACGGATTCTGAAGGTAAAGACCAAGTTCCTAGTGGGGAAAATATAGATAATATTATAACGGTAGTAGATTTTGAGACTAAAGAGATATCTCATTTATCTGGTGCAAGTGTTACTCCTATATCTAAAGAAGAGAAGGTAGAAATAGATGAAGGTATTGCAGAAGATGATACAGACGATTTAGATGAAATATTACCACCTGAAAGGGATTTTACTGCTCTGAATAGGAAACAAGAGAATAAACGTAAAACTAATACACCAGATCGTGGGTTGATAGAAACACTACAGTATGCTCACTATGATGATAATGGTAAATTAGTTTCACGAGATAAAGCATTAGATGAGTTTATATCTAATCCTGAGAATCAAAAACATTTAGCAACTGCTGTTGCAGAGTATTCATTAGAATTAGATAATGCTAAATTTAATGAAATATTAGAGGCTGTAAGGAAAGAAAAAGGTTTAAATAAAAGTATACCAGAACATCTACTTGATGCTTTAGAGGAATATAAAAAGAGTAAAAAACTTGATCCTAAAGATTTAAAGAGTTTATTATCATATGAGAAGTTTGTTGGTAATGTTGCAATAAAAGTTAAACTACATATAGGTGGTAAAACTTTTTCAAATAGGACTTATTTACCAACATTAGAGGCTAATAGACCTACTATCAAATCTCACGCACAACACAATGTTTATGTTGGTCTTAGACAAACTATTGTTAAACATTTATTAGAAGGTGGTACTGCTTACACAACAGGATTTAGTACTAACCGTGGTAATCCTTTAAATATTGATAATACGAATTCACCAAATATATCTGATGATAGGAAAAGAAATATTGCAACTACTTTAGGTATTAAACCTAGTGAAGTAGAATTACATATACTTAAATCCTCTACTAAGTTTGCTAAAGCAAAAGGGTATGAGTCTCCTGTGTTACATAAATCTGATGATAGTGTTGAGGCAGTTGAATTTGATTTTTCATCGGTCGGTTCTGTGTTTACTATTACTAAAAAGACGGCTAATGGTAAACCCTTCGCTATAAAACTTAACAAGTCTTTTATATCAAAAGAACACGCTGCTATAATATTTAATGCATTTAGTACATTAGCAAAGAGTGAATTATCAGGTAGTAAAATACGTCCTCACGAAAAAGGTAGTAGGCGTGATAAATTTCCTGGTTATTATAAAGTAGCAGTTGATCCTACACTCAAACCCTCTGATGAAAATGGGGTGGTGTGGAATTTAAGTGCTGGTGAACTACTTGATTTATTAGTTGTTCATGGTGCAGAATTAACAGATCCTAATAGTGCTAGGTATAAATATGTTAACAAAGCTAAGTCTATGTCAGAAGAACATAGGCTTCAACTTAGTCGTAAGCGATTATTCTTAGAACGTGGGTATGATGAAAACGGTAAAGCAAATGCTATATATCTTTGCTTCGGTTTAAATACAGTAGAGAAAGATGGAAAAGCAGTTGTAATCCCAACTAATGTACCAACCTCTGTAAAAGGAAAATTAAAAACTATAGACTATAATAGGATAAATTTAACTTCTCCTGTAAACACGGAAGAAGAGAAGATTTATTTTAGTCAGATGCAAAACTTTATTAAATGGCTTACTACTAATAAAACTTATGCTGTACATCTCAGTAATAAGATGTTGGGTCTTAAATTAAATGGTACATTCTTACAAGGTCGTAGTTTTAGAATAGGTAAGAAAGGTTTAAAAGTTAACCCTGCAGATTTAAAAGGTAAAAAATATTCGTATATTACTCAGGAAGAGTTGGTAAGGAAACCTGGTGAATCTTATGTAGAGTTTCTTATTAATAATGGTTTCGTTACTACAGATATAGAACCTAATGCACAAGGTAGGTTGTTCACTACTCCTTTCTTATATTTAGGTTTTAATCAAAATCCGAAGGACAATTACGGCATTCATACACAATATCCAGAATTAAAAGATGGAGAGGTAGAAGCAGAAGAACCTGTTAAGGATTCTGAAAAACCAATAATACAAACTAAAAAGCGGGGTAGACCTAAAAAGGGTCAAAGTCTTAAAGATATACTAAATGATGATTTTACTAATCTACGTGAACGTAAACAATCTATACGCAGACCATATGAGAAACAAGATTTTATAAAGGAATTAGCATGGATTCGCAAACGTATAAACATAGATGATGATGAAATAAATGTAGAGGAGAAGTTAGCGAATATGGTACTTAAAGGCCGTAAGGCTTGGGCTATATACTCACACTCGTCTATTACTTTATATGAAGCAGCAGAGACTGGTACACTCTACCACGAAGCTTTCCACAGAGTTAGTTTAGGTTATTTTACTAAAGAAGAACGTGAAGCATTTTATAGATCTGCTAGGTTACTTTATAGTATGCCTAAAGATAAATATTCTGATAAAGAAGTTGAAGAGAAATTAGCAGAGGAGTTTAGGGAGTTTGTTATTGCTAAGGAAAAAGTTGCTCAACCACTATCAATTAGACGTATATTTAAACAATTACTTGATTTTATACGTGCTATATTTGTTGGTAAAACAGGTAAACGTTTAAGTCATCATGATATAGAAAGGTTGTTTAATCAGATATATTCTGGTAGATATAGATTCTCTAAAGTTAGGACTGAAAATCTTGGTATGGAACCTAGACTCAGAGAGATAATGGGTCAGAAGTTTGATAGTGTAGCAACATATAAAGATATTTCAGATATTACTAAATATTTGGCTAAGAAACTTTTACAGAATGAACGTGATTTAAATAATATCAAAAAAATAAAATGGAATGATTTTATCACACGTTTAGAAAAAACTATTACAAACCTTGAAGGTTTCATTAAGACTTCTGAAAATGAAAATGAAATAGAAACTGCAACCAAAACTCTTACTTTACTTAAAGATGTGTTAGGTGAAAAGAATGAACAGAATGAATATACAAAATTTATTCCATGGAAACATTATATTAATAGATTTTTACGTGGTATTGGTATCGTTCATAGGGAGTCTGAAATAGAAGATGATTCTATATATGATAGGGATGATTTTTATTCAGATATAAGTGAAGATGAAAAATCTCACAAGGCTAATATGAATGATAATGCCGATTATTTAAAACCATTAAAAAACAATGCATTAGCCGATGTTAAATTAGTAGTGAGTACTTTACATAGTTCTGAAGATGTTAATGAATCTTTAGGATTAGTGGGTTTTACAGATGGGAATAAAGTATGGGCCAAATTATTAGATGATATTTCTTCATATGATGATATATATGAAATGATTGATAAGATTAGAGAAATTGGTCAGGAACAAGAATATTATCCATATATTGAACTTGCAGATATCCTTGATAATTCAAGTGATGACTTTAAGACTAAATTTCAAACAGCATTTGAAGCACATAAACACGACTTCATACGTGCTATTTTTAGTGAAGAAAAACAAGAGAAACAACTAGTAGGTGTTAACATTACCTTTGATAGTGCATCTCATTCTAACTTGGCTAGGGGTACAATACTTAAATGGAATGAGTTTATAATGTATGACAACAAGATTATAACTCAAGAAGAAGTTGTTGAAGGTAAGGTTAAATATAAACAGAAAGTTATAAACGATGTATTTTTTGAGGAGTTATTAGATAAGTATAACAGTCGAGTAGTTGATTTTTATAATACAACTAGTAGTAATGGTAAAAAATTATTATCAGAAGTAGATTTAGAAAAATTATTTGCTACTATAGCAACAATATTATCTGAAATGCATATTGATGTGAGTCCTTCTGTCATTAGGCGGTATGCTTATAAAATTAATACAAGTCGTAATTTACAAGAGAATTTATATAAACTGATTGATAATATACAAGGTATCATAGGTCCAGATGTTATATCTGATGGTGATAATTTAAAAAACATTATAAAGAATGATGTTGTATCTGCATTAGGTAGAGCTTATGCTGACGTTAATACACATGAAGAAGGTGGCATGGTACTTGGACCAGAGGGTGCATCATTTTATAAGTATGCTAAATTAAACCTCGTTACAGACAATTTAAGACGTATTAAGCGTAGTTCTAAATGGGCTGAGGATAAGGTCCAACTTGTAGGTAATAAGCATTCTAGGCTTCTTAATTCATTCGTACCACAGGATAATACAGCAGAGGAGGTTGATCGTGCTAAACAAGCTAGAGATAACTTTGGTATATCTACCTTATCAACATTTAAGAGTTCTGCCACAAAAGACAATGGACGTGAATATTTAAAGATTAACCCAATAGAAGATTATCTGTTCAAAGCATATGCAATACTCAATGGTAAAATGCTACCATTTCCCATATTAGCTAATAGACAGACCTACTACCTTATGAAAGGGGTTCCTGTTATAGGTATTGAAGATGAAAAGGGTGTTATAGATAATGTAATTACTCATTCTAATGCTGATGGTACTGTACAGTTCACAGACGAAGTGATAGACTTATTCTATGGCTATTATTTAGATGAGAAAGAACGTATTGTTAAAGCTAGGAAAGAATTAAAAGAGTATAAGAAATCTAAAGAAGAAATTAAAAAATCTGGGTTAGATGCTGTTACTATTAGTAGAAAGATAAAAGAACTAGATAATACTTTAATACGTGATTATCACTACGCAGGTAACTTCAATTTTGATAAGGGTAATGCTTATCACTTTATTCATTTTAAAGGCTACGAAAAATATAAAACTGCCGATCAGGTACGTGCTGCTTTAAATCAGACACTTAATGATAGGTTACAAGATGATATAAGATTTTGTAGTGAACAACAAATTATATCCACTTCTATAGGGGAAGGTGGAGAATTAAATTTTTATTCTAAATTATTTCATTCCAGTACGATTGATGCACATAAGGACTTAGATAAATTACAAAATTATGCAGTATTGTCTGTATTATCAAAAGTTTTGATAAATAATCAAATGGCTGTAATAGAGTCTGAAAAAATGTTTTTAGGTGATCCTGCTTTATTTAAACGTAACGATCCTAAAGATCCAGGTAATCTAGATACATATGAACAGATATATAAACGTTGGTTTGGTACAGGTTCTACAGGTACAAGACTTAGAGCTAAATATAAAGGTCGTGGTACTACGTATAATGTATCTATATTAAATACACAAAAGTTTGAATCTAGTTATTATGATATGTTTGAACGTAAACACACTTCTTTGTTTGAAGAGATGCTTACTAATAGACTATCAGCAGATGATCGTAAAGACCCTGTTAAAATAGCAGCAATTAAAAAAGAGGCTAAACTTTTAGCACAAGGTAACTTAAAGAAATACAAAAACGTTGACCCTACAGATGGTACTGCATTTATATCTCCAGAGATGTTTAAGGAGATAACAGAACGACTTATGGGTTGGGGGAAAGATAAACAACGTGCTTTCGATTTATTACAATCTGATAAAACATTATCAGCAGAGGAAGTATTAGAAGCGGAACTAGTTATATTTAGTCCTTTAAAGACTATGTATATGGGTAACCATAATTTTAACAATATTGATTTACTTATATATAATAAGATGGCTATGTTCACCTTATTTAGACAGCATATTAAAGGTACTCACCTTGAAGAGGTGTTGGATAGAATGGAAACTAAAGGTAAGTATGCTGATAAAAAATTACAGAAGGTACACGTATTTAACTTTGACTCTGCTATAAAGGTAGGTGGTCTCAATGGTATGGACTTGTTTAAAAACAAACAGACTAGGTCAGAAGTTAATGATCTATCTGATGCTTTTGTATTTGAACAATCGTTTGATTATTTAAAACATCAACAAGTTGTTGATCCACATGATGCTTACAAACAAAACTTTGGTACAGCTGGTATGAAGATTGCAATGGCCGATAATGATAAATCAGGTACATATGGTAAGTTTGGTACAGGTCAAGATTTATTAGAAGCAATATGTGAAGCTAGGAATGCTATTAGTGATTTTGGTGTTCATAAGGTTAATGCTAAATTTGGTATATACAAAGGTAAGATATCAAATAAAAAACTTATGGATATGTTGCAACAAGATGCAATGTCTGCTAATAAGTCATATGACTTTCAGGAAGCTCTTAGAGTAGATCCAGAGACAGGCGAGAAATATCTTGAGTTAGATGCATTTAATGATAGGAAGTGGGTATATGCTAGGATTAAAACAATCGTAGATGAGAATACAGTAGATCTTACAACTCCAGGTAACCAGTTAGTTCAGATGACTGATTTTGGTATGGGTAAAGTTGGGGTTAAGAGAGATTTACAATTTATACGTTACAACGAAGAAGGTAAACGTGTAGAGGAAATGGAATGTCGTGTATCGTCTAGATTATTTAAACAATTCTTTCCACGAGATCATAAAATTACTAGAGAAGATTTAAACGATTTGTTAAAATCCAACCCTCATATATTTGGTTATCGTATCCCTACACAGGGACAAAACTCCATTATTAAACTAAAAGTTGTAGAGTTGTTACCAGAACAATCTGGTGATATTATACAACTTCCTTTGGAATTTACCGCTGTTACTGGATCTGACTTCGATATAGATAAACTATTCGTAGCAGTACCAAACTATGAACAAGTATACGAGAATAACAAATTTATAGGACTAAAGAAAGTTGAGTTTAAAGATGATTCTAATAGTACAGTACAACAGAGATATCATGATAAATTATTAGAATTATTTAATGTTTATAAATATTCACCAGAAGTGTTTGGTTCAATACCAGAAGCTTTTGGTAAAAAGAAAGAATTTTTAAGTAAGTATTTTAAAGATTATGCATCTGAAACATCTAGACTTAGAGACAAATTAAACAAGGCTTATGATGAAGAAGATGACAACAACTTATCCAATGTATTGTTACAGATGGATCTTGAAGAGACTATTAAGATAATAGATGAAGATCTTAATACGTTACGTGATTTCTTGGTTGCAGCCAAACTTATACCTACCATAGAATCATTTGCAGAATTACCTATGGTTAGTCAGAACACATCTAAGGCTAATCAAAATAGAATACTAGATGCAATATTTACAGTATTGACAGATGAGAAACATTTTCTTAATGTTACAACTCCTTTGGGTGCAGTAACAGATATATTAGAAAATAAATCTGATTTCTACGAAGCTGCATATTCTAAACAATCACTTAACAATGTACCAGCTTTATATACTACAACTCCATCTTTTCAATCAGGTATAAAAACTAAATTTAGTTCTTCTACATTTGGTATAGCTCCTTATTCATTATCAAACAATCATCATTCATTAACACAAATGGCTGATATTATAATGAGTTCTAATCTTAAATTTGGTTGGAATAAAAATAACGAGTTGCCATTAAATCGTATTGTTGGCGAAGATAATAAGTATATATCTAGTTGGATATCTGGACTTATTGATATACATGTAGATGGTGTTAACAAGCCAATAGCTGCACCATTAAATATAAATGAAGCTACTCATGATATAGTAAACTTCCTTATACGAATTGGTGTAGGTGAAGATACTTTTGATTTTGTAGCACAACCTATATTACAAGATTATGCTTTTAGTTTCTTTAAATCACAACCAAAAGGTAGTAAGAAACGTAAATACATATCATCAATAGATGCAAAGGATATAATTAAATATACGTATGATTTATACAAAGACTTAGCAGTTGGGGACGGGTTGTTTGATGTAGATGATTTAAACCAAGATTCATTTAGTAAAAGTTATCTTATACCTTTAAAGGAGTTATTGAATCAAAAACAACTACAAGCAGATGCTCTAGCTTATTTAAATACCTCTAAACGTGATAAAGATTGGTATATTAGACAACTATCAATATTAGTTCATTTTTCTAATATTAAACAAGATGCAGAGTTATTACGTAATTTTGTGTTAGCTTGTAGGGTTGATACAAAGAAATATGGTTCCAACCCTATAGAAATAATGCATTTCATTAAATCTATAGAGAATATTATGGGTACTTTAGCAAACCCTGGTAGGTTTAAGAATATAGAACGTATATTAACTGTAGATCCTGATTATGAATATCAAAAAGGGGATACATTTTTACCTACCCTTATAAAGAATAGTATGTTTAAGATATATGACATACTTAAAGAAGAAAGTATTTATTCAGCACCAGGTTTCCATACTATATTGGAAGAATTATTAAATAGTACAGCTCATGGTGATTATAATCGTATGGGTGTACTTAAGATGCTTATGGATGAAACCGTAACATATTTTATGGGTCGATTCTTTGCAGATAAAGAGTTAGGTTTTGGTATGGATTATACAAAGTTGAGGGATTTAATATTTGACTTAGGTGGTAATTCTAATTTTAAAACTTTAGTAGAACTTAAATCTGGTAATCATAAACTATCCAAATTAGTAAGTGAAAATTCATTTTTGAACTCTATAGTTGTAGACTTTTCTGATAATCTAATAAAAGATAAAGAAGGTAATGGTATTATATACTCACATATCAAACCCTTGTTTAAATCATTACGAGATGGTATGGAAGTTGATGAAGTGAAGAATGATTTTAAAGAGTTATTATATAGTGAACACAAAGAACTTAGAGATCTAGCAACATTCTTATATATATATGGTTTCTATACATCTGCGTTTAAAAATAAAGCATTTTCATATGCTTCGTGGTTACCTGTTGATATGAATAGGGAATTAGAATATGATGGAAAATTACGAAGTTTTAATGCATATATTAAAGATGTTGTAGAGAAACTTAATTCACCTCTTGGTTACTTAGAGTTTTTACAGGATATTAAACGTGATGTGTTTACAAATATGTGGGACACACCAGAGATGGTATTGGGATTTGAAGAGAATGAAATTTCATCTACTTTTAGTGATAAAGAAAAAGGAGTTGAAGAATATGCGATAAAGGTTAAGTTTAGTAAAGAACTTAGTGGTTTGTTTATGGGCAAAAACTCACTAAAACAAAATGTATATAAACCTTATGTGGCATTCAATGATAATTTATATGAATATATAGGTTATGATAAATCTGATAACGAACCTTACTATATAGTGGTACCACGTAAAGGATTTGGTAATAAAGGGTTAATGTTACATGAATATGGAATTAAGACCAAAGGTGGTCATTTACGTTCCATACTTAGTGTTAATAATCCACATACTATTAATATAACAATTGATGGTTATATTAAAATGATGAAGAGTTTAATGACAGAGGAAGAGAAAAGTAATTTTGTTAGTGTTCCGTTGAGTAATCAAATTGTGGTTGGTGTTAGACCTAGTTTATTTACAGAACAAGGTAATGAAGGGGATATAGATGAGTTACGTAAAGCAGAGTTTGATGCAATGGAAGAAAGAGAAGCTGCAATAAAAGGCACCGTGTTATATGATTTGAGGGGTGACGAGAATGATGCAGCATTAGAAAATATAAATTTAAAATCTAGTGTGAATAACAAGACTAGTGTAAATAATCCAATACATATTGATATAGATGGTTCATCACTATTACACCAAGAAGGTCGTCCTTTAGGTGCTGCAGCGTATGCTAAGTTTGGTGATAAGGAGTATAGTATTGTTCGTAATAATGAACATATACGCAATTTCTTAGGTAAATTAGCAGAACAGAAGGGTATCACAATACCTGATAATATTAGTAACCCAACTGCCGAGTTATACTCGTTAGTTATTACTTTACAGGCATTTCGTGATACATCAGAACATCTGTATATACACAATGATAATGAGTTAGTTATGTTGTTATTTAAAGATAAGTATTTAACTAATTTGAAAGACAAGCAACCAAAGTCAGCACGTGCACCTATAATAAATGCACTATATGAATTAGCTAAGAAGTATGCTAAACAGATAGTTGATAACGGTGGTTCTGTAAGGATGGAATGGGTGCCTACTAAAACAACAGAAGGTAATAAAAAGGTTGATAAACTAGCAAAATCTCAAGGTGAGAATAAGAATGATTTTGTTAACGAGTCATGGGGTAAACCTGTAGTTGTTGCAACAAGTAAACGTGAATATACCCCAGAAACTATTACATCATTAAAATCAAATGAAGTATTTGTATTTGGCAGTAATACAGAAGGTAAACATGGAAAAGGTGCAGCGTTGATTGCAGTTAAAAACTTTGGTGCTAAATATGGTCAAGCCGAAGGTTTACAAGGACAATCATATGCTATTATAACAAAAGATTTATCTAAAGGAGTACAGTCAATTCCTCTGTTTTCTGATACTAAAAATTATCCTAATATAAGTTCTGGTGTAGGTTCTTTCTTATTATTTGCTAAAGAACATCCTGAATTGAAATTTTATGTAACAAAACTTGGAACTAATTTAGCTGGTTATTCTATTGAAGAAATAAAGAGTGTGTTTAAAGCTTTTAACAGTTTCAAAGCAATACCAGATAATGTTATATTACCAAAAGAATTTGAAGTTAGAGGAGATGTGTTAACTCCAAATATCACAACACTAGATACTAAAGAGGGAAAAAATAATGTTAAAAACTGTTAAGTCATGGGTATAATTTGTCCAGTTAGAAGTTCAGAGCAATATAAAGAGTTAGTCACTATATTTGGCTCACATGAAATGGCACACATGTTATGGAATCGTAATGGTGGTTATCCATTAGACTTTAATCCTATTGGTGAAACTAGTACATTATTCAAAGAATTACTACAAATAACTAATAATGATAGATATGAATCCATGCGTCTTAAAGCTCAGTATTATTTAACTGAGTATACAGATGTTAATGGTAAATGGTATGAGGAGTTTGCTACTGAACCTTTATTAGGTAATGTTGCTTCTCCAAATAGTTTAATCAATCTTGCATCAATGTTATCACACAAACTTGGTTATGAGTGGGACTTTGCATTACCTGGTGAAATACCAGAAGGTAAGATTGCAGGATTTAGATTAACTGGTAAGAATCCAGTTGTGTTAATAGATAAAACTAATTTTGCTACAGGTGATATTCTACACGAGTTTGGTCATTTACTTATAGAACACATCAAAAGAGACAATCATAAATTATATGATAATTTAGTAAAAGAAGCCAAACTACATAAACGATATAACGAATTAGTAGACATAGTTGAAAAAGAATACATTAAGTATCCTACAATAGCAAAGGAATCAGAAGTATTAACCTATTTGTTAGAAGACTGGGCAGATGGTTTAGTGGATCAAGAGACCGGTCTATTTAGAGCTTTAACAGAAGTGTGGGAATATATAAGGAAATTTATAGCAGATCTATTTGGCATAGTTAATGTTGCTACATTAACACCAAAGACAACAATGGAGCAACTTGCTTACATGTTAGCGGATCCTGATATCAAACTAGATTTAGGTGATAAATTTGGTTCTGGTGAGTTTCTTGAAAGTTACTCTGGTGAATACGATTTAAGTGGAAATATTCCATTTAAGACAAAGAAGAATATAAAAGATATACCTGGTATGGAAAATATAACTCCAGAAGGTATCAAGAACATATTTATAGAACACGCTAAACAATTTGAAGAAGAGACAGATCCTACAATAGCAAAAGAGAAAGGTCATTTCAAATTTAAAAAAGATAAGGCATATGAATATTTAACAGGTGTTAAACGAGTATGTAAAAAATATGGGTATGGTTTTAAGGGTAAGGAAGATCCTACAAATATTAACATCCGTGTTGGTAGCACCATACATGGTCATATAGAGAATATATCTAATGATATCGTTGAAGATGTATCAGGTAAATATGGTGTACAATTAACTGCACAGGCTAAAAAAGATTTACAAAGTATATTTAAAGAACTTAAAGGTAAATATACAGCATTATCAGAAGTTGCTGTAGCTGATTTAAATACAGGTATCATTGGTGTTATTGACCTTGTTCTTATTAGTGATGACAACAGGATAATGTTATTTGATTTCAAAACAAAATTACGTGGTTATTGGACTGATAAGAATGGTGAACGTCAATTAAGCGGTAGTAAGTTTAATTTTTGGGAAAAGGGTTATAAAGGGGATTATAGTGATAAGGAAGTTGCACATTTGCAGTTATCCATGTATGCTTATTTAGTACAAAAAGTACTTAAATTACCAGTATCTTCAATCAACGTAGTAAAGTTAGATGCTATCACTACAGGAGAACGAAACTCTAAAAACCAAGATGTTATTAGTTCTATAGAAGTTTTTTCTGAATCAGAAGATATCCTAGAAGAATCCTTTTACAATAAAAAGGGCGATATATTATTACACAATGCTACAATGCGTCTTATTGAAGGTAATGATGCTTATTTAAACAATAAAACTCTAGAGAATAAGTTTAAGATAGAACGAGATGAATATGATGATGTATACGCTAAAGTAACTAAATCAGAATCTGAGGCAGGTATATGGTTAGATAAACTTATTGATGAACTTAATGCTAGAGTAGATATATCTAGAAAAAGATTTGATGCAGGTGGTCGTAAATCTATTGAAGAGTTAATAACTAATATACAATCAAGTGAATCTGTTACAGAGGCACTAGAGTGGATTATATATAATGCTTATAACGAGATACAAGCTTTAGATAAAGAACTTGCTGAATATAAGAAGGAAGGTAAAGAGTTTACTCCTGGTATATTATATCGTTGGAAAGATGCTGTTCAAGCATATAAAACATTAGATAAACTTAGGATAGCATTGATGGAAAATCCGGATATGGTACCTAATAAAAAATATTTAAATGCATTAAATTATATATCAGATAAAACAGCATATTTTGAAGAGAAGTATAAAAAAGAAGGACGTTATTTGATTGCCAAATGGCTTACTCCTTTTTATAATGGTATTAAAGTAAAATATATAGATAGTATATCATCAGAATATAGAAAACTAAAACATAAAGAAATAAAGAAAGGTAAGATGTCATTATCTGAATTTGAAAAAACATATGGTGATATTAAAGATTATGTTAATTCAAGGATAGATAATAAAAAGGTAGAAAAGGAAACCTATAGGATGTTATATGAAGAATTAGAGATAGCATCTAAAGATATAGGGGAATTAACTAGATGGTTAGACAACATGTTAGATACATCCGATGCCGTCGCCTCTGCTCTTGTTAATGCTTTTGTACAGGCTGATGAAACTGCTAGACTAGAAGCAATAGATAAGAAGTATGATATAATAGATGCTGTTGAAGCATTACATAAAGTTAGGCCAAAAGGTAACTATCAGTCTGAAGAGTCTTATTATTCTTTTATGTTAGAACATGATGAAAATGGAGATCCTACACAATATTTACTTAAACCCTATCGTAGTTCTTTTTGGGAAGATATAAATAAGATACGTAAAGAGGAAAAATTAAGTAAGAGTAAAGAAGAAATATCATCAGCAATTAGGGAATTTCAAAAAGAAAATCGCCAATGGGATAGAGACGCATTTGATGAAGCTTTAATAGAATTTATCGAAGAGTCTTATAATAAGGAACAGATGAGTAAAGAAGAGTATGATGCGCTTATAGAATATATATCTATTAATCCTTCTTTATATATAAATCATATAGATTCTATAGAAGAACTTACTGAAGAAACTATATCTAAGATTGAATATTGGTATGGCAAACATAAATCTTTATTCTTTATCTATTCAGATAAATACATTAATCCTGAATGGGATAAGTTTATGCATGTGTGTGGTATAGATACTAAATTATCTTTATATAAACAATATCAAGAATTAAATAAATCAGAAAATCCTTATGCTAAATTTTATAACTTTATAGAACAGATGAATAAGGAAGCTGGTCAAATGATACCTAATGGTTACAGATTGTGGGATAGATTACCAGGGGTAGTTAAATTAAATAGTGAACGTATTAAAGCTGGTCAAAACCCTTTGACTATACTAAAAGCTAATATGGATACTAATCTATTTGTTAGACCTGAAGATATAGAACGTGGTAATAAAGAAGTAACAAATGAATTTGGTCGTATTAAATATTTTATACCTATTCATTATACAGCACGTATTGAAAAAGACTATCAGTCTTATGATTTACCTGGTATATATTTTAAATTTTGGGAATCTGCAAATAGTTACAGAAATAAACGTAAGATATTACCAGAGTTAGAAATGGCACGTTTCTTTATTAATGATCGTAAGGCATATAAACGTAATGTGTTTAAACAGATTATGTCTACTAATGGTAATTTAGACGATGAGAAAAAGGAAGTTGCAAAGAAGGATACCACCATTCTTGCCAATATGTTTAATGATTGGTTTGAAATGGCATTATATGGTAAGTATACTAAAGATGAAGCTTTGTTATTAGATGTTAGTACAAAAAAGAAACAACAATCTATAGACTTAATGAAATTTGTAAATGTACTTAATAGATATACTTCTTTGAATTTATTAGGTGGTAACGTTGTACAAGGATTTGCTAACGTTGCAATGGGTGAAACTATGCAGGCTATAGAAAATATAGCACATGAATATGTTAGTCCTAAAAATTATTCTAAGGCAACGGCTTTATATACTCGTTATTTACCACAAGTATTAGGGGATGTTGGTCGAGAAGCACCTCAGTCATTAGCAGGTAGATTATTTGAAGAATTTAATGTACTTGATGATGAAGTAACTACAATGTTTACTACAAATACTGCAACAAATAAATTTTTACGTAATACCTCTATATATTTTGTACAACACGCTGGTGAACATTGGTTGCAAAATAGATTCCTTATAGCAATGCTTTTAGAAAAAAAGGCATATGACAAACTAGGTAAACCATTAGGTTCAATGATGGATCAGTATGAAGTTAGAGATGGTAAATTAAAACTTAAAGAAAACGTTAGTTTAGAAAAATCAGAATGGACAACAAAAGATCAACAATTATTTAAACGTAAAATTAAAGGTATACTTTCACGTATACATGGTGAATATTCAGATCTAGGTAGAGTTGCAATACAACGTACTGCATTAGGTCGTATGGCTTATTTGTTTAGGAAATTTATTGTACCAGGTTTCAGACGTAGATGGGGTAGTCGTGAGTATGTTGAACGATTAGGTCAATATACTGAAGGTAACTATATAAGTACTTTACGTTTCTTTAAAAATTATTGGAAAGATTTACTTACACTTAATTTTTCTGTAATGGGAGAAAATTGGGCAGGTTTATCTGATCATGAGAAAGCTAATATACGTCGTACTATAAGTGAAGCAGCATTCTTAATTGCTATAATTATAATGGCAGCAGCATTATATAATGCTAAAGATGAAGACGACGATGATAATTGGTTCTTATCTTTCTTAGCATATCAAGCATATCGTTTAAAGGCAGAATTAACATTTTTTGTTAGTCTTGATAGTGCTATGCAGATTATGCGTTCTCCTATGGCCTCTACAGCAGTACTACAAAATATTGCTAGTTTAACATCACAATTAAGTAATCCAACAGAATTGTATCAACGTGGTCCCTTTAAAGGGGAGTTAAAATTAAAGAAGATAGCCTTAGATTTTATACCAGTGTATAAACAGATATACAAAGCACGAGATATAGAACAACAAATAAATTGGTTTAGAAACTAAAGATTAAGGGGGTAATTAAAAACTACCCCCTTTTTCTTTACATTCACTATTAATTACTACTCTTCACTATTGATCCAAGTAGTACTGCTTTCATTATTTCGTTGGCAGCTTCTTTTTGTTCTTGTACAATTTCTTCCATTTCAGCTATTTTTTCAGCTTCTTTTTCTGAAATCTCACCTCGATTATCATTTGGTGTTACAAAACCTACAGGCTGTTTTTTCTTTTTATCTTTACGAGCTTTTGACTTTTTAAGATTCTCTAATAACAAAGGTGCTTCTTTACCTGACTTTATTTCATATATTTTGTTACGAATAAGTACAGTTATAAAGTCTATAGAAGGTGTTATACCATATTCTATAAATTCCATAGATACATCTTCAGCTTTAATTTTATCAGCATACTCGGTTGGTATTACTGATTCAATCATAGCTTTAATAACTTCAACGTCTTCAGTATCAAAATTATAAACTCTTTCAATCCTTCCAATACGATTTATTATCGTTTCTGGTAATCTCTTAGTAGAGTTAACTGTTGCTATTAACATTACATTATTTCTACTATTAGTACCGTCAAGGAAGCTTAACATATCAAGTTCACCACTGTTACATTTTTCATACTCATCTATAAGAATCCCAATAAACCTGTTAGGGTCTTCAATTCTGATCATATCAATGATCTCATGAATATCTAATTTGGGTTCTCCTTTTGACATAATGCAAACAGCATTTTTTTCTTTTACTAATGTTTCCATTAATTGTCCTGCTAAGAAAGTTTTTCCAGAACCAGGTCCACCATTAAATATTAATGCTAATTTATGCATAAGACCTAATTCCTGTCTTGTATCATAAGCTATAGGATCAATAAAAAACTCAACATGTTCTCTAGCTTCCTTAAATACTCCGGTATTAATTGTTTTTCCTTTTTGATATCTTGTGTTTAATTCGAGATATACATGTGTACCTTCCCAAGGGGATCTTTCAACATGTATATTATATACACCTGCTTCAAGTTTATCTTTAACATCATTTAAAGCACGTGGTATTACTTCATATTTATTCTGTTTATCTTTTTGTACTAAAAACATATGATTATTGATTTGGTATTGTTAATAAATAATAATGGGGTAAATGACCACATAGGCCAAATACCCCATTTAAGCTTGTTTAAGGCATTCTAACTATTAAGTATAGTGGAAACCATTTACATAATAATCGTGCCTCCTAGACCCCTAAGAATGCGTGTACGTTGATTCTAATCAGTATAATAAACATAACCAGTATAATCAGTTACATTGTGTCCTGGTGCCCAACAGTTACCAGACCAATTTGTATTTGATTGTTTAGTCTTTTCTATCTTATTAGTTAATTCGTTAGCTTCAAGTACTTCTTTGATAGCTTCTTTTCTTGCAACTCTGTCGATAAATAAACGATTCCAAAGTCTACGCCAGAAACCTACTTTTTCTAATTCTGCAACTTTCTCTACAAGTGTAGTATTAGCAGCTTTAAGTTTTTCAATTTCTTCTTTGCGTTTAGCCTCAAGTTCTTCTTCAGTCTGATGTTTCTTAACTTTACGAAGTTCTTCCTTTAATTCGGTTAATTCTTCAACGTGTTTCTCACGTATATCAGTTATACGTTTTAGATTCTTAGACTGTAAGTCGTCTATTTCTGAATTATACCTTTTTGTTTTGCGGTCTAATTCTTTGTTAAGACTCTCTATCTTAATCTCAAGATCAAGTTGTGTTTCTTCAAGGTCAGAAACAGATTTCTTCATCTGCTTTTCAATAGACTTTTTAATCTCAGCTAATTCAGTATCAAGATTTTTGTATTCTGTTTTATTGTTTGGTTCTAAAGAAACATATTTACTATTAGATCCACATTCTGGACAACCACAGCTAGGAGTACTCCATACATAACCACAATTGTTACATATGTAAGTTCTTCTTGTAGACGCACCTGATGCAGATTTAATTATAACTTTCTGTTGATCTTTAGCAAGTTGTAATTCTCTTTCGAGCTTTTCTTTTTCAGACTTAAGCACTTCATTTTTAGAGCCAATAGAGATATTAAGGTTAGTAATTTTCTCTTCCAGGTTTTTTATCTGGTCGTTAAGTCTCTTGATTTCTTGATCTTTTGAAATAAGAATGTCGGTTTTTGTCATGTTTGTTAATTGTTTAAATATTCATTAATATTGATGTGGCCTTCTATAGCACTGACCAATTCATCGAATGTAACACTATCACGTGTTATACAGAGGCGTGCCATAACCTCTTCCGCTAATCTTGCCTGTACCTTTGCAAGTACTTCGTTATCTTCACTACTTATAACTCCTTTGGCAATATTATCTCTTAATATTTTGTTAACTAAATAAGCACTAAGCTTTTCAGTTTGAAATATAGTTAAACTAAAAGTCATGTTATTATATTGTGAAAAGGGGGCGATAATGCCCCCTTATTATATTTGTAGTCCATATACTAGTTCGTAGTATGATGGTTTTTCATAATACTCATTAGATTTATCGATTCTTTTTTTATTCATCATATATTGATTATAACCAAATACTTTAGTTTTATCTTTATATAATATACCGAATAATCTACTGTCTTTGTCCTGTCCCCAAAAGTATAATAGTTTCCTTTTATATTCTGGAGATATCTCACTATATTTACCTGCTATAATTAAATATACATCATCTTGATATTGTTCAGGGATATGAAATATATTTAAATATTTATTTATTTCTGGTTCATATAATAAGGTTACAACTAACATTGTGTTATAGTATATATGTTTTTTATCTATTATTGGTGTATTAGATACGATTACTATTTTATCATCGTACTCTGGTTTATCAATTATAGACAAGTATGTTCTGCTGTAATTTTGAAGGGTTTGGGAATATTTTATATTGTCTTTAAAAACCATAGGAGTAATAAATTTTGTTATTGTATCAATACTATATGTATTAATCACATCCATTTTATATATCCTCTATTCCTTTGCCTTCATAATAATACATAGGATAATCCCATTTATTATTATCAAAGTGCCATTTTAATTGCTTCATTAATAATTCTATTTCGTCAAGCCCACGTCCTAAAGTATTTTCTTTTACGGAATATACTTTAATTTCAGTAGGCTCTTTCATATTTATGCATATCACATATGTTTCTTTCTTATAGTCATCAAATCCATTAAGATTTGACTCTTTGAAATAACTTTTGATAGCTAACCAATAGAATGCCATTTGACGATAATAACTATAATTATTAAATTTTTCTCTAAATTCTTTGAATGAACTTGTGGTTTTTAAATCTACAAGTTTTATTACTTTATTTTTATGGTCTATAATTATCCTATCTAACATAGATTTACATTCTACACCATTAGGAAATAGCCATAATATAGGTAATTCGTTTGAAATAAATAGTTCTTCTGTATTACCAAACGTTTCATTTTGCTCATTAAATAACAATTCTCTTGCTATTCTATGATCTATAATCTTTTCTTTTATTTCAGCAAGTTTAACTTGCATACTTTTAGGTAATACTTTCTTAACTGTAGATAATTTAATAGATTTTATGTAGTCTTTAAACTGATTCGCTAGTTTTTCTGCTTTTTCAAGTAATATTTCATCTTTTTCTTTACTACTATAAGCATCTTTATATGCACGTAATAATAAATCAGGGTTTACTTTATCTTTATACCTAGCCACATGATCACAAAAGTCTTTTTGTTGTTGACTTTTTGGGGATTCATAATCTAAAAATACATAATTTTTATCAAATTCTTTAGGTTCGAGTATAAAAGCATGAACCATTTCTCCTTTTTCAAAGATAAATGCATTTTCTTCTTCTATCTCTTTATCAAGCATCATTTTAAAATATTTAGGTGATACTTGAAACCAAGATAATGATGAGTTACTTACTCTTTTTATTGTGTAATAGTCTTTCATGTTAAATTATGACTCTAACAGGGTTGTGGAAAAAATGCCACTCATTATTCTGAGATAACAATTTATATACTTTAAGATCCTCGTCGTAATCAAACTGTTTAACATTGAAAAAATCTAATGTGTTGTTTACTGTTTCAATTAATATATGCTTATACATTGCACTTTAATTTAATTATGTTTATAACTTCGTCTATATGTTTCTGATTTCTTGGCATGAATACTTCACATTTAATACTATTTCTTATTAAATAATATTTAAATAACTTCCATCGTAATGGAAAAGCATCATTTGGGTTACCTTTTGTCTCTATTACAAATAGAGTACCGTCTGGGTAATAGCCCGTGAAATCTGGAGTATATGTAATACCCTTAACATTAGACCTTACTTGTTCAAATTTTTTGTAATTCTTTTTCTTTACTAATTCATAGCAATTATTATCGAATACAAAAGATTCTAATAACTCAAACTTGTAAGAATCATAATTAAAATTTATTGAAATTTCTTGTAATTTTTTGTAGCAATATAATTCTAACTTGCTTTTGAATATTATACCTTTATATTCAAGAACTGTTGCATTACGAACTTTTTGATTGGATGTGTTGTTCATCTAACAGCTCCTTTAACATTTCCAAAGTAGGTTCTTTACCGAACTCTTTGATAAAATCACTTATATCTTTTATACAATATAAGTCAAGATAATGTTTAGGTATAAATTTTTGTTTTATGGAATATTTTTCTGATAATTTTTTTGCACCTTGTATACCACCTTCATCATAATCAAATATGATTATTATATTTTGGAATCTTAACTTTAAGTGATCCATTATTATTTTTGGTATACCCGATAATTCACTTTGAGGTGCTATAGCATTATAACCTAGTTCATGTAAGACCATTACGTCTTTTAAGGATTTAGTTATTATTAATAACTCACCCTTATCTACAAGTTGTTCTAACCCTTGTATATCAAAAGATGAACAATTGTTACGCCACTTATCCAATTTCTTAGAATAGGGTCTATAGATTTTGAACTTATCATATATGTTATATGCATACATCGGTTCTTTTTCTGTGTAAGTAAACGATTTATTTTCGTTTACCCAAAAAGTGTTTATTGGGAAAACTCTATATAACTTCAATGTATCTTTACTAATCTTATATTTAGACCAGAATTCTACATCTTTATCTGTAAAGTTTTTCTTTTTAATTTCTATTATATTCTTTTCTTTTTGCTGTAATTCTATACTTTTAATAGTACGTTTTAATGCGTGTGGAGTTTTTAATATAAGATCTTTCCATACTTTCTTTAAAGCTTGACCATAATTTAATTCGTATAGTCGTTGTACTAAAGTAATTGCATTTCCTGAATCACCTGTTGCAAAATCACGATATCGTAATACCCCATTTTTGTTTCTATATAGTGACCAAGAGGGATGTACATCTTTCCTAAAAGGAGAATTAATAGGTTTATTGATTTTGATTTCCTTACCTAGATAATAACAGTAAATATAATAATCATTAACAATTGATACTATTTTATCAAATGTAATATTATCTTCTACTTCTCTAGTGTTGTACATTTAAGTGTTATAAAAGGGGCAGAGTATTAGTCCACCCCTTGGAGATATATTAGAAAGGTAAATCGTTCTCGTCTTCTGGTTGACTACCTGCTTTTATTGGTACGTTTTCTTTTGAGAAGTCAACGCTCCAAGGATTAAAGGTAGTTTCAACCTTATCAGGTAAATCTTTAATCATCTTATCTATTGATAATATCTCAAGATCTGATTTTTTTACGTCCATTCTTTCAATAAATGGTACGTATTTTGGTAATGAAGTATAATTCTTATTAGAATAAACTACTTTAATTCTTACTTTTTTACCTTCAAATTTGCCTTTTAAAATTCTTATTATACTTTTACAGAAATCTTCAAAAGTTTCTGTTTCGATGGTAAATTCATCTTCAGTGACGAATTTAGTGAAGATATGTTTTAATCTTTTTATTTGATTACGTTTCTTATCTTCTAAGACAACACCATCTTTGTCTTTAGGTTCATATTCGGTATGTGTTAATAACTTACCGTCTTTCTCAAATGTTAATACTAGAAACGGATTACCATTTGGGCTTATTTTATATTCTATAGATTTAAGTTCTACGTTTTCGTGAATTCCTACATCTATGAAATTTGTTTGTCTAGCTTCTGAGTTAATAGACTTGTTAACAATATATGACATAATATACTCCTTAATTGTTGTTTAAAACTTTGTTTACTTTGGTTATAAATAACGAATAATCATTATCTATGCGTTCTTGATTTTCATCATCAAGAAACATTGGTGGGGTTTTAGCTGAACTTTTACCATCAGAGTTAAGTGTAATATAGTAATTACGTTTCTTATCTACGACAGTCATGTCGGCATAATTTACTATTGTAAATTTAGATTCAACCATGCCTTTCCATTCTTTGCCTTTAACCATTATACGTTTTTCAATAGCACCTTCATCTGTTTCAACCCACTCATAATGAGCTGTAACAATGATGTGTTTCTTTATATTTTGTACAACGTATAACAATTTACCAATTTCTTCGTTATAATAATTCCAAATATCGAATCCTCTTTTTGTATCTCTGGCTGTTTTTAATACACTGTCAATATATGCTGAAAATGAATCCAGTATTATAACAGTTATAGCCTTGTCCTTTGCATATTCGATAATTTTCTGATAACATTCTTGCCAATTATTAGGAGCACTATAGTATTTAAACTTGTTAAGAAATGGCAGTGGTTTATTTTCCATGTTTATATATCCTGTAGTTTCAGGATCCATGTTTCTAAATGCCATCGTCTTACCTCGTCCAGACATACCAACTAATGCAAATTGATATGCTGTGGTCATTTTTTTAATTTATTAAAAATAGATTGTAACATGCCGAATTACTAACTGAAATTTCTCTTGGGTTTCCTTGCGGAACCTCAGTGGTATCGGCATTCTTGTGGAAGGAATAGTGACTGTAATTCGTACCTGCGATAACTGCATGTTACAACCTATTAGGTTAGTAATTATTTACTAAGATACTTACGTCCAAAACGATCTGATTTAACGTAGAACTTGTTTCCGTCAATGTAAACAATTTCCCTGCCAAATAAATCGACATAAATATCATACTGGTTGTAACCAACTTTCACCCAGTTGTCAAATATAGTTACCTTCTCTTCACATACATCATTACGAAGTATAGCGATAGGGATAACTGTTTTGGGTGATTTCTTATGCACGTTAACGTCAATCTGAATTTCAGCTACTCGTACTTGTGGTTCGTCGTTGTCTTCAACAAGGAGAAATTCTCCGTTATTTTCAGCAACATATTTTTTGAGTCTCTTAATAACTTTATCAAAGTCATTCACAATATCATATACCTTAAAAGACCGGCCATCAAGATGATCAAGACTGTTAGGATTAGTCTCAATTCTGTAATCATATTCAACATTGCCTAAGCAGTCACCAAATACGATTAAATCTCCAGTCTCAATATTCTTAAGACTCTTTTTTCTTAATATTTTAGGTTGTTCAAGGAGTTCAGAATTTTTCTTGATCTCTTTTACTAAACGTCTGACATAAAAGCCATAGTCGTTATCGCTGTTTAATACAACGAATGGTAAAGATTTCTTTACTTTCTTGGCTTTTTTAGATTGTAAATAAGGAACAATCTGTGTGAATTTCTGTGATAAATTTGATAAATTTAAATAATTTTTCATGTGATTTCCTTTCTTTAACCGAGTTTGTATTCCTCGATAGAATTGTACTTAAGATTATTAACGAATGTTAATATTTTAGGTTCTCCTTCCCGTACTTTTAGAAAATGAAGATAAATCATATCTTTTACAGGCAAACCGCTTGGCCCATATTCTTTAATTCCTAAAAGTTCAGGTCTATGTAATACCACCACATAATCTGATGTTTGAAATATAGAATCACTACCGAAAATATCCTTACGCATCGGGTAATGCATAGATTTATTTCCTATTCTCTCACTGCTTTCAATATCTCTATTCATTTGGCTAATTTGTAATATTGTAGTCCTACCTACCTTTTTAGCTTCTATAAAGACTTTCTCTAACTCGTGTAAAATTCCCCTCTCTCTATCACCAGAGGAACCTCTAGTAAGTAAAGTATGATCGAGAATTACCAATAACCACTTATTTTGAGCTATTGTTAACTGAAAGTGTTTAATTGTGTTCTGTATTTCATCAACAGTACCTGGGCTATCGACGTAATAAATGGGGTACTGACTGATTATATCAGCATGTTTTTTCATGATAGTTATATCTTCATCACTTAATTTATCTTTAGTATCTTCTGTACCAGTATATAATTCACTGGTAGTTTTTCGCATCTTGTAGGATAATTTACGTCCTATTTGCCTTGAAGATAACATTTCAAAACTAAATGATAGTACTACGAGGCTTTCGTCTTTATTTAAATCAAATAAATCTGTTTCCAGACTATTGACAAATGAAGATTTACCAGCCCCAGAAATACCTGCAAAGGTATAAATAACATTAGGTTCTATACCGCCCATACATTCTTTGTTAAATTTATGCCATCGAGTCTTTAAAGACTTACTAGTTCCATTACGTCTACTAGTAATATATTTGAGTATTTCGACGGTTGGCTCTTTAATGTGTTTATATTGTAGCATATTACTCAATGTCTGTTCCATAACTAGTTAAATTATCATCAGGAGTAGAGACTTGGTTACCTGAACCAGCGTCTGCATATACTTTCCAAGATTCTGATGAAAGCCACATAGGCATACGTTTCATGAAAGCTAGTTGACCTCTACAGGAGCGATCCTCTATTTCCATTTTAAGACATTTGAGTAACATTTGATGTTTAGTCAAATCTGAACCTACAATATTACGGTATAGTAACTTGCTACGCTTATGATCTACTCTTAAATAATCATAGTTACCATCAGGCCTTAGCACTCTAACAGGATATTCCTGATAGAACTCCTCGAATGAATCTTCTTTGGATAGAAAAAGTCTGGTATATTTATCGGTAACTACTATGGATGTTAGTATTGCGTTTACATTAGGCGGACTTTCAATAAATTGATTGTCGTAAAGGTTCATTAAGTCATCTACTATATTTTTCAATGTAGAAGACGCAATTAGATATTTCTCTAATCCTCTTAAATTACCTTCATAAGCAAGTTTCAATATTACATATTGGTGAACTGATATTCTGCACTCTGATAAATATCTAACATCTACTTCTATTATCATTTCTTATTATTTATAATGAGGTAGCCATATTTGATACAGAATGAAAAATTTTGTTATTGTTTTCTTACCCGTTTTGTTATTATTTTTTTGTTTTTGATAGTAACTACATACTTATATAATAAGTCTTTATGACTATTTAATTTCTGTAGTTTTTCTTTAGTCGTACTTATTTTAAATACGTCTTTTAATGCATCAACTTTATCTTCAATAGGTAAACCTTTAAATAAAGGTTGTATTATGTCTATTAGATCTAAAGCTAATCTAAGTTGTTTATTTGATGGTGCACAATTAGGCACAAGGACTATTTCATCTAATATGTCATAGTCATCTTCATATTGTAAATATAACATATTAATTTATATTTAATAATTCGTCACACTTATTTTCAAAATAGTCTCCATCTTTATGAAGTACACATATTGTTTTACAACCACTTGATCCCATCGCATACTTTTCTTGATAATTATCATCTAAATGCCATATAAAATCAGTATTGTTTTTAAAAAACTTGTGTTTAAATGTAAAATTTGTAAAATGAACGTTTTTTTTATCAATACCTATTTCTTTTATTATTGTAAATAAATCATCATGATTACATTCAAAGGTATATTGTTTTGGATCTTCATATCTTGATGTAACAACGTGTACCTCTATTCCTTTTTTGATTAAATCTTTAGCATAGTCTTGTACATTTTTTAATGTTAAAGTATCATCAAAATCAAAACTAACTTTCTTCATCTGTTATGGTATATATTTTTTATTAAAACAGTGTTAATTGTGGATTAATAATTTGATCTATAATTTTTTGAGTATTGTTAATATAATATGAATAATCAATATTATATTTTGAAAAGTCTTCTTCAATTACTATATCATTAAATATAGTAACTCTTTTGTTTACTTCATAATTACTTGTCTTATCTTCTTCTTCACAAGTTTTAAGTAATACACCACCGTTCGTAGATACATAATATCGTACTGATCTCTGTAATATTTCTTTGTTATATTCTCCATTCTTAATAGTATGGAATTCATTTGTAAATTTATCGTCAATCCTTTTTGCGATACAGAAATTGTGTATATCTTTATGTTCCGTTATTGTATTTATTATTGGTATATTATTAACAAAGTAATCGTACAATGCTATAGAAATTATAGGTTTATCCCAACCTTTACTTAGTGGATCAGTTCCATTATTAAATTGAGTAGGTATAGTTTTAGTAAATACCCCTTTCTCTTTAACTTTACCATCTGTTTTTATTGCTAAGTAATTATTAACATCTCTTCTAATATATTTCTTATAATAAGTATATTCTAATGAATAATCAGTTTCCTTCTCCCATTGTTCACATATTTCTTTATATAAATCTTCATCATTTACTAAAGTTATAATGCCATCTGTATTAGCAGATATAACTTTAAATCCTGTCTTTACTAATCTTTCAATTAGCATCAATATATAAAGTTGACCATTAATAGTTATTTGTAAATTAACTAAAGGGTCATACAAAAATGAATACTTATTTCTGGTTTTCCCTATGGCAGCATTCATTAATAGTTTTAAACCTTCTGATTTAGTTTTATTACCTCTACTTTTTTCTACCAGTCTTTCATCTCTAATTTGTTTAAAATTCTTTAAGAACTTTAATCCAAGATGTTCTGGTGTACATTTATGATTAATCATTGTAGTTGGGTACATACTACCAATATCAGCGTCTATTATTGAGACACAATCATCTGCTTCAAATAAACCTGGTTCATCTTCTGAATGTAAACCACCTATACCTAATTTATAAGTAATTCCATCAAATGTTATTTTTCTAGAAAAGAAAGGTTGGTCTTTATAATAAGTGTGTTCTCGTATTTTCTCTAATAATTCATTAAACTCTTCAGTTTCAAAATGTATATCTTTGAAAACAACCCAATCAAATTTTATAAATTTTCTTTCCGTTCTAAGGTCTTTAAACTGTTTATAAGTTAGACCTGTTGCTTCTGAATAAAATTTTTCAAGTAGTCTGTCGGCTATACCTGTATCTGATTCATCATATAAATCTATTTCATAAATTTTTGACAATTCATGTCTAAATTTAATAGAATCTTTAAGATGTTCATATAGTTTTTCAGTTATCAATACATCATTTAAATTATATCCTGCGATAATATCTATCTGATCTGTATTAACAAGTGCTTTAGGTGATATTGGCATATCTTGTAATTTATGCCATTTTAATGATACACCAAGTAATTTTAAGGATTTTTTATATCTACCTACTTTCATCAAATCAAGTGACTTAAATGGTAAATTATATTTATATTCTATAAATTTATCATATATAATCCTATTTGATAAATCATTAATCTTTACAGTTGTTATGTAAGGATCTTGAGTACATATATCAAATGCATTCTTATATATATAATTTAATATTTGGTTATCATAATTATCATTATTATAGCCTATAAACCAAGATGAGGAATTATGTAGAATAAATTCTACTAATCCCTCACCCTGATTGATATCTTCAAATATGATAAATTTTTTAATTTCTTGAGATTTTGGATTTTTGAATGTGACTATGAAAAAGTTTATAAAGGTTTCAATGTCATAAATCCATATCATATTTATTATGTTTTTTTATTGAATCTCAACACTAGCTCCTGCTATAATAAGTTCTTCTTTTATTAGTTCAGCTTCAGATTTAGAAATTCCAGTCTTTACCTTAATTGGTAAAGGAGATTCGATAACTGCTTTTGATTCTATTAGTTTACCATCTACAATTTTATTGTAAGCTTTAACTATTTGTAATTTCTTATCATTTATTGAAGTAATAAGAACATCAAAAGTATTTTTTTCTTCTACTTTTATTTCTTCCTTTGTAATACTGTTTGCTGAGGTTATTGTTGGAAGAATATATCCAAAATCATTAGTAAGGATATTAACTAATTCTCTTGCTTCTTCAAGTTTAAGAGAGTCAATTTGTTCTGCTAATTTTCTTATATTTTCCATGATTTTAGATTGTTTTGCTGATTATACATAGAATTAAAATTACTTTTTGGTTGTCCTGTTAAAGCACACAATAGATTAATTATTGTGGTTCCTTTTTCATAGGAAAGCATAGTCACTAACTTTATTCTAAAAGTTATTGTTCCAAATACTTCTACGTATTCCTTTATTATTTCATTTACTTCTTCAACAGTTTCAACATAACCAAGAACTACTTCATTTTCATTGGGAAGAGTTCCATTAATTCTAAATTTCTTTTTCATTTTTTGATTTTTATTACGTTTTTGATTTATTTTCTTCTTGTTTTTGCTTCTCCTCATGCTGTCGAAGCAACTCCATATTCTTCTTTATTATTCGTCTACGTTCACACAGATCTCTAGGATACTGTTTGGTTATTATGGTCTTGTACATAGTACGAATTGGACGTGAAAAAGTTACATCTTCTTCAACGTTTTCTACAAATAATTTTTTGTATTTAAATAGAATATTTTTGTTATGTGGAGACTTACCATATATAGGGACATTTACATATTTTGGTATTACTTGTTTGGATGTAATTGTCTCTAATTTTATATCACCTTCTTCACACAGTTTACTATATTTATTAGTTGTACATTTAACTAACCTAATATTTTCAATAGGTGGTTCAATGGTGATATATTGCTTCTTTGCATGCCTATCATAAGACGGATAGGATTTTGGTTTTCTTGTAGGTTTTGGTAACAATTTTACTTGTCCGCCTACAACCTTAAAGAATAAAGGTCTTGGTTTTTCTACAGTATTTGGTATATAAGAATTTAATATACGTTTAGTTTTAACTACAAATTCTGTACCAATTTTACTCTTCCTTGTTACTACTGGCTTTGGTTCTTCTGTTTGTTTAACAGGAGTTTCATTCCAATAAGTAGACACTTTTTGTTCAATTCTTGGTTTAGGGTCTAAACTATTCTTATACAGTCTCCATTCTTTTTTAGAACAATACTGTAAATGAGGTTTACCTTCAACCATAACTTTTGCAATACCTTTTGATAATCTAATTACATCTTTAGTAACTAAATCTTTTACACATACTAGTGCTTCTTTACTTTGATGTGGATGTTCAACAAGGATATGAGTACGATATTTTATTTTATTTTTAATTGGATTAATACCGGTTTTGATAGTATGTCTAACAATATGTCTAACAAATGGTAGTGATCCTCTTAAATATGACCATAGGAAGTCTGTACCTTCTTCTTTAGGATTAGTTAAATCTAAACCTAGTAAGAAATTCCAGTCTTCTAAAAAAGCTTGCCAAAAAACATTTTTTTCTATTTCTTCTTTAGTTTTATACCAATATTTGGCTAGACTGGGTTTCTTTAGTAATTCTTTTGATTCTATATGATTAATATATACAAGATGATTTGGATATACATCTATTTGTATATTATATGGCTGTAATATCTTTTTACGTCTAGGTTTATAATAATTACCAGCCAAATTACCAGGTAAATAGAATCGTAATGGTTTTTTCTTTAAGTGTTCTTTGAGTACACTTGTTTTTGTAAATGATCTCATATTGAATTTTCTACGTATATTTATACTCCAACTCTTAGTATTAAAATTTTTACCTCATTCCGTCTCGAACGGATACCCCCAGGTCTTCACTAGATACCCAGGGTGTTTCTGACCACTGTACCACTGTGGGTTATTGGTAAAATCTTTATTCTTTACATTCAGATATTATATATTGAATATCTGGTGCTAATTCTTTCTTTTCAAGTTTATCCTGAATATCTTCGTTACGTTGTAAAAGCTGAGTTTTACGTCTTTCAAAGAATTCTTTTTGTAAATATGGTTTAGCTCTTTCAAGTTCGTTGATACGAGCTTCATTTTCCATAATTTCCTTACGAGTTTGTTTATTTGTTGACATATTTTATGATTTTTATTTGATCTTACCAATCAGTTAATATTATAGGAGTATTTAATGTATATCCTCTTTTCTTATCGAGTAATTGAAATTGCATTTGTGGTGGTTCTGGTGTAAATCCATAGGCTCGTCCCATTTCATTATACCCAATAACAGAACCGTTAACCCTTACTTTTGCACCGCAAACATATTGATGCCAATGACCAATCCAAGCCATATCAAATGGTAGAACAGTGTGTTCTCTATGAGTCCATTTTTTTAATGGTACTTCAATTCCGCCTATACCACCTTGATATTTAAAATGATTGCCATGTGAAAATTTATTTACTTTTCCATATATATTATAGTAAATATAAGGAGATTCAGATATAATAAATTTCACATTAGTATAACTATTTGAAGCAAAATAGTCTGAAATATGATTATAAATAATCCATTCAAAAGAAGTAATTGCAGTATTCTTAAATTGGTTTTTCTTAGTAATTCTACTATGATTACCAGTACTACACACTGTTACTATTTCTTTTAAACCAGACCATTCTGCTATAGTTTTTATACCTTTTATTAGTAGTTGCTCTACTAATAGACAACCTTCTATAGGAGTAATCACATTTGTTTGTACTAATTCTTCGTGAATCCAACCAGATACAAAGTCACCAACAAGATGTAATACTAAATTATTTATTTTAATACCAGCTCGTTTATAAAGCATAAGTATATAAATTAATCTAGCAAAATATTTCTCTGTTCGTATCTTTGCTATATTTGGATTGAACTCATTTAAACCATTTGTTATATCTGGTTTTACTGATTCATCAATATGTAAATCTCCAAATTGAGTAATTGCAGTACATTCTTCTTTCAAAGATTTATTTTCTTTTATAGTAAAAGCATCTAAATTTTGAATATTTTCAACTTTTATAGCCTTTATTATATTAACTGCTTCCTTTGTCTTATCAAGCTCTTCTTTGAGTTTAATAATTGTTTTTTGATCATTTGTTAATTTTTTTGACATATTTTTGATCTTTATTATGCTGATTTCTTAAATGATTTTGCAAACTTGTAGTTTAATTTTATTAGTCTACGTTCTTTGCAGTTTAAGTTATCCTTAATACCTCTGTGATTTTTATTCCATTCTCTTAAATATATAACACCAATCCTTCTTTTCTTAGCTTTAGATACTTTTGATCTAATTCCAAGAGATGTTATAATACTCATATTAGTATTATAAGTAGAAATTTTTAAAGAGACTGGATTTAATAGTCCCATTTGTTCTAATCCAGATTGAGTTCCTATTTCATCAGTATTTTCTGATACAAGTTTACCTTTCCAAATGGGTTCTTTTTTCTTAGAGACAACTCGTAATGGTAACAAACTTAAGTCTATTTGTTTACGTACTACTATTGTAGCAAGTCTCCTAATTTCTCTGATTTTTCCTTTTTGATTTATATACATGATTTATAAAATTTGACAACTGTCATTATTACAATACATTTCTGGTGTACTCTTCTCTGAAACATTTTCAATAATCAAAGGTTTAATATTCTGAATAATTTCATCATATTTTTCTTTAGTTATTTCTTCATATGGCATTTGCGCATATTGATATTTTTCTGTTTTAGGTAAGAAACTTACACCCTTCAGTTTATACTGGAAGTAATTGAGAGCAAATGGTATTTGAAGTTTTTCCTTTTTACTAAAACTAATTGTACATGAAACTTGGTTGTCAGACCAATATTCCTGTAAGAATGAAGCAAGCATTAATTGCTCCCACATACTTATATCTTTAATAGTACGTACACTTTCAATTGCAACAGGTATTTCAATTACTAACGTATCATTTGGTGCCATAATATCTGGTTCTACATGATAACCAGCTTTTTCTATATGAGGAACTAAATCAGAATTTATGGATATTCTAATTCTCCTTATATAATAATTGCTTTCTGGATAATGCATACCAGGTGTTACACCTGCTAATAATGAAACAGTACCTGATGGTTTAATTGAAGTGGTTTTAATACTTTTAGGTATAGCTAACCATTCACTGTAAATATCATCATAATTCTGTATAACTTTATAACCTTCTACAAGCCATTGTTTTAATTTTTCTATTCCGTATTTATCAATAAATTGGGCTATACCACTAATAGATGTGCCAATACGTCTGTTACGTAATTGTACTCTATTAGTTTCAACCCAGTGAGTATTACCAAGTGTTACAGTTTTAGCATATAAATAAGCAAACTTAAGACTACGTTTAAAATCTTCAAATGATTCATGTTTAGTTGGGAATACTTCTACTAAACAACACATTTCATAAGATTCTAATGATTGTTCAAGACATGGATTACCACCTAATGCACGGTGGTCTTTGTTATCTACATTACCATCCATACGACTATACTTTTGTGCATTGTCAAGCCACATATAACCTGGTTCACCATTAATAGCGGTTTGATTAGCAACTTCAGTATAATCTTGACCTATTGTTGCAAATACACTGTTATTAGAAGCCCAACCATATTCTGCTCTATGTATTTTAGTACCTACATAACTTTCTGTATCTTCATCCCATTGATAATCTTTGAGTTTTAGATACTCTTTATCTGTAGCATCACCAAATACAATTTGAGCAGTACGCCTAACATTACCAGCTACTACACAAACACCAATCATATTCATAATATCTACAATATTCTCTGCAGATAATTTATTACCAATATTTTTGGACAAAACATGTTCGATTTGAGTATGTAGTTTACGTAGAGGTTCTGAACCTGCTGACTTACCACCAAAGGTACGAATTAAGGCACCTTTAGGTCGTAACAAAGTATAATTAAATTGAGGTATTGGAAATCCTTTGAAGAAGGCATCTAAGATCATTCCTAATGAACGAACCCAACCTTCCCTAGTATCAGGTATGTCAAAAGTTAAAGTCTCGTTAGAAGGCTTTAAAATGGTTAATTTACCAGCACCTTTAACATCGAAACCTACACCTACACCAAGCATAGAAAAGTCCATCATAAATTCAAACGGTTTACTATAGTCTGTATTTATAATTTCAGTAGATACAAATGCGCAATTATTTAAAGCTGCATATAAACCTTTTTCAGTTATGATATTAGAACCCATAGCATATAAACCTCTACCAGGTGGTAAAAATTTCATGTTAAAAATTCTATCATACATTTCTTGGGCAGATTCCTGACCTTTGTCATCATCCCAACCTAATTCGTATTTAAGAATATGATCCTTCTGAATAGAGTATGTACCTTCGACTACACGTCTAATAGTTTCATACCATTCTTCATTTGTACCATCTTCCTTTAATCTGCTGTATGTTCTTAAATAAGCTATTTTACCAAGACCATTAAAGCCAAATGCTGGCTCTATATTTTTATACTTATTAATAAATTCTTCATTAAGTTTAAACGTCATATTACATAAATTGAATAAGGGGGCACTAATTATCACTTCCGGTCTATTAAACCTGGACTTTCGTTATTCCCCCTTATATATTAACTACTCTAGAAATTTAACCCGAGTTGAGTTAAATTATCGGTCAATTCAATTGATATTTCTTTTGAATTGAACTCAGTAAGTTTTACTTTTATTTCGTTAACTTCTTTGTCAATTTCTGCAATCTCTTTGTCAATTTGTTCTTTGCTTAACTGAGATTTATCTGATGTCTTGATACTCTGCAAGAATAACTTCCTAGACTTAAGATTAGACAAACGATATATATAATAATTATTTGTCTTTCCATCAGAATGTTTTAGTTTATTTGCATCCTGGATTGTCTCCTTAATAATAACTAAGGAGTCCTCAGCTAGTTTAATTGTTTCCAACGATTTGTCAATTTTCATTTCCGTTTCGTTGTATTTGGAAATATATTCTTGAGAGTTCAAGATCAACTTTTCTAAGTGTTCTTTGATCTTGATTACAGTTGATAACTGCACTTTCTTTTTCATACTCATTTTGATTTATTGGAATAAAACAGCCTGTGTGTTTTATAGTGATACATACCAAGCGATTTTTTATTGATTCAAAGTAATCAAAATGAACTTTTAAGATTTGTTTTTATTTAGGATAGCTTTGATTTTATCCCAATATATTTCGGTCATTGGACCAGAGCCATTCCAACTTTTAGCAGCTTGCTCAAATGATTTGCCTTCTGCAAAGTATAAAAACACCTCTTTGGCAATATTAAAATCATACATGTCAATTAGTGTATAATTACTGCCTGTTAATTTGTTATAATGATCTACCCTACATTGTCTTATTTGCAATCCTCCAACAGCATTTTCTAGTATATTATGAGCTAGAGTGTTTTTATTAGTTTCATGTTGAAAAATTGCATCTACGAGTGGTTCATATACGGATTCTATTTGAATTGGTTGTACCTCTTCAAACAACACCTGTTTGTTAATATATGGCACACTAGGAGCATACAAAGTCGGCATAAATACCGACATTGAGTAAGACAACACAAGATAAAACATTAATAGCATTTTCTTCATGTTATCAAATTTGGTTACACATAGGTTATCCTTACGAATAACCATTAACAATACTTATACGTAAATATTGCTATTTGGTTACAACCAATCTTGATTACTTTGTTACTTAACATTAGTTTCTGCAAATGCATACTTACACTTGTAGCCACTTGACGGCTGTTAAGAAACAAGTTGACATCCGTTTACACGGATGCCATGTACTGTACTAAAAACATTAATTTGTTGTCAAACGCAAGTTAATAATGGTAGCAATAGGATTTAAACTAATGCTACTTTTTAATTTTTTGATTTTGTCTGATATTTTATACTTATTGTAGACAGGTTTACTATCTTTTAATACTTTTTGTATATTAAATGATTGTATTCTTGGTGCAATAGGTTCTTGATAATCAACTACAACCTCTTCTTCTGGTTCTACCATAAGGCAAGCCTTAGCATACTCTTTATAAACATATGCAAATAAATCCAAATGAGGTGTATATCTAGTTAAACTAACAAGTGTGGCAACTTTATAATTAAATAAACTAACATAAACGTCACGTTCTGCTTTTTTGCGTACTAATGCCCCTATTTGTAGAGGTAGATATTTAAGTATTAAGTCAGTGATAGGTATCCTTTTTCTGCTTAAAGACCACCAGGACTTTTTCAGAATAACAATACCAGAGCGGGTTACTCTGGCGTAACCCACTCGTGGTAATAATGCTACACACATACCAGCAACTTTTTTACGATTGCCAGATGTGAGATTTATTAGATTTTTTAACATGCTTAGAAAGGAAGATTGCTTAATTTATAAAACAAAATGTAGTCTTGTCCCATGAGCATTGGCCAGAATAAGGCCATACTTACAAGGGTAAACGCTCCTACAGATATCGCTAATAATAATAAACCATTAATATTTTCTTTTAACCTACGATATGATGTATTATAGATTAATAGTAGTATTAAGGCATAGAATAAAAGACCTATAGCTATAACTGTATTTAATCGTTGTTTCTGTAAAATAAACTTATTAATTTGACCAACAGAGTAACCTGTTCGTCGCTGTAATTGAGTTATTGCTAACTCATACCTCCTTTCTTGTAGTTCGTTGAGTTTAGTGAAATTTTCATTAAACCCTTTTACTACATCAATGAGTTCTTTATTACTTAGTGTTTGTGACTCAAACTTCTTCTCCAAATCGCCTTGTGTTACCACAAGCTTTGGATTGTTGAATCTGACACTCACAACTACACTATCAGATGTTGATTGCATTGTTTTTTCAACTGGACCTTTCCCATCATCCTTATCGGGAAATGAGAACGAAGGTAAAACAAACGCAAATGCAAACATCAATAAATAAACAATTGATTGTCTTTTCATGATGTAAATATTGATTTGTGATTGATAATAAAAAGAAGGTGAGCACCACTCACCATGCCTTTAGTCCACTCATCGCTGATGGAGGTTTAAGGATAAACCTACGGTTATACTTGAAGTAGCAACCTCAGTATATCTTAGAAACGATCGTCTTCGAGTTGTTTCTTGATGAAGTTTACAGCTTCCATTGCTTCATCAGCAATAGATTGTGCTTTTTCAAGTTCAATCTCAGTTAATACTCTTGCAACTGCTTTTGCATCATCCATAGATGAGAAAAGACATTCGTCAAGTTTTACGACTCTGTTACCTTTTTTTGGTACATCAAGAGTACCGTTGATAGTTACACTATCAGACTTTCCAACAGTTGATAATGATTCTACCACAAGAGATACAACTCCTACTACTTTAGGAGCAAACTCTTTTTTCTTACCTTTTACTCTGTCATTTACAGGAGTAGTTTTTAAGGTAAATATTTCTTGTTCAAGAACGATTTTTCTGGGATTAAGTGTTTCTATTTCAAAAACAGCATCCTCAAGACTTGTTGCGTTTCTTGCAGCTTGTGCAATTTCTTCTACTGTTATAGTTAAATTTAACAGTTCCTTTTTTGAATTTTCTTTTGACATAATACGTGAATTTAATTTTGATTAATAATGATTGTTATTTTTTTATAATATAGAACAATTGTTTGTTCTTTGAAAGATGTTTAGTAATATTAGTATCTCTGATCTCCCTTTTACACATGACTTCACCAGAATCAAGATCTGTATAATCTAATTCTAATTCTATCCATAAGTTTGTTAAAGGATCAGTAGTTTTACCCCATAAACAACGAGGTAATTTATTTCTTCCTACATCCCACTTATTCTTATAAGGTCTAAGAAACGTTATATTCGTTTTATCTTTAGGCTTTAAAGAAATAGGTATTATGTATTGTTTATTGAAAATATTCAATACTAATGCTTTTACTGTTGAAACTTTATATGAAAGTTTTATCCCACCAACATTAACATCTTTCACAATAGTCTTTTTATTGATAATTGTTGGAATATCACTTTTAATAAGACTATATTTGTCAAAGATTTTTATTTGCATGGTACTAAATTTTAAATAAGCTTGTGTTGAAGCACGAGTAGTTAACTTACGAGAACATAATTACACCAGGTAATCGTAGCCCCTGTTTTACTCTAATGTTTTTATCTTTATAAGTTTGCTACTTATATCGGTAGACCTTGTAAGCAACTGTTAAGTACACTCCAATAGCTACTCAGATGGGTTTACGCTAACTACTCAGCATGCTTCGGGTTTGCAAGCATGTATGATTAATTCCCTGCTTTGCTTTATGGAACAATATTTTACATTAATGCGATCAGCTTCAGTCGCTTTACGTTATCGTGTTTTACTTTAAAAAGTATTGGTATCTGTATATATTATGTCCTATTATTATAAGTAGTGCTATTTACTCCTGTCTTTCACAACAGGCTCTAACGTCTACTTGATAAAATCTAAAAATTGTTGATAATTTTTTTGAAATTAAGTAGATTTGGGTATAATAATGGAATTATACTACCAATTTCGATTTCACACATGTACTCATATATAATAGTGAATATAACAGTGTAGGTTTCGCCCCCTACAAAGAGTCAATGCTAAGGTGACTAATTAGGCTGTCTGTCACTGTGTAATATCCAACTCATCCTTAAGACTATTGGTTTTTAAACTACACACTCCAGAATCTGACATGTAATTATGGAAAATTCGTATTGTCCAATTAATTATCTAAGGTTATTTCTCATTTCAATGGTGGATTTAAACCACGAAGCCTAAAGGCATCCCAATTACGATGGGCTTCCTTTGAACTATATTATAACAAGATGTTGGTGCATGTTATAATTTCTCTTGGAATTACGATTACTTTGAGTTTTATGTAAGACCCAACAAAGACAATATTAATGCTACTATTCATGATTATTCCTATCTTCAAAAATGCTTTGCATATTTGTTTTACGTCAACTAGCGTAGATAGGGGTTAGATCTCATTTTAACCTATCACTCCATTAAATGATAGAAGTAGTTGTACTTTTTATGTTCCCGTAAGTACGTACGTCACCCTATAATTCCACATTTCAAGGGATCTAGATATCTTGTATTCCTTTCCCATTGTACCTATGTACAAACCTCCACAAAAAAACGTCATCTTCGCATCTAGTCGAAAGAATCTTTTCCTCCCACGGGCCTTGTTACTGTATATCTAGCGTTTCTTCGGTAGCCTTAACAGAGAATTTTTTGAACCAGGGAATTCCACCCTTTCCGCTACTCATGTTTGTTTCTATTAGACTGTCTTTACTAACCTGACAGGGTTAATAAAGCGTAACGAGTATACATACCAAACATCTTCTCCATGCATGTTTCAAAGAATGTTGGCGTTTTGTATTGACTTCAGTCCTGCTCTGTTGACATTCTAACTTGAATCATAGTTACTTCTGCAACCCTTGCAGTTAGATGAGTTCATTAAGACGATTAAGTCTTAGAAAGAGTGAATGACTTCTTATTAGTTATAATAATACACCCAACCATTTCCTGTTAATCCCCGTATGGAGATGGGGTTTTCACCCACAGTTCCTTAAAGGTTTTGACACTCTGGTCGAGTAGCAATTCACAGCTACGTAATATATTAAATAACATTAAAGATCGTTTGTTAAATCCTTGGCAAGAGTATAGAATATTTTCTTAATCTTACCAGTATGTGTTTTTGCAAAATCAACAAAAACTAATTTTACATCTTTTACAAAATCAAAACCATATGCTATATTTACATAGGTTTTATAAGATTTTATAAAATTTTTAAAATCAATTAAATCAAATTTTGCAATTTGTACAATATCAGTATTAGGATATACAATTATATGTAGATCTTCTTCATTTTTGTAAAGTAGTACTTCTTTTATATATGGTATATTCTTTAATATTCTCTCTATGTTTTCATAATTACTGCCAACATGAGGATCATTCTTAATAGCATATTTAAGTTTACCATATATAAAAAGTAAAGTTTTACCTTTATAAACTTCTAAAGAACCATGGTCTTGTGTATCATAATATCTTCCTTTTTCTAATTCAGTAAATTTAGAGGTTAGTTCTGTAGCTATAACAATACTACCTTCTCCTTTGTTTAACACTCCTTCTCTCAAACTTACATTTATAGAATGTAATGGTTCTCCAACACAATTATTCTTTGTATGTTCAAAAGAAGAATAGTTATTTACTGCAATTATTTGATTAGTTTCTTGCACACCGTATGTAGTATATAATGGTAAGTAACCAACAATAGTTTTCATTATCCTTGGTGATAAAGTTGCATTCAGTATAATGATTGCTTCTTTTTTCACATCAGAATTAAAATAAGTTTTTAGTTTGTGTCGTGTTATTATTCTGAATAACCAGTCAAGCCAGTTTTTAAATAATAGTTTTCCTATAATTCTGATATCATAAACATGCTTGGTTATTTGTGTCCAAGTTTGTTCAAATTTACTACTGTTTGTTATTACTATATCTGCTTCATCCATGTTAAAGGCAAACGTTGCTCCAGAATATAAAGGCCATAATATAGTCCATATAGGAGCATTGGCAAATTCTACTTCAGAATATATTTTTTTAGATTGTAATTCTGGTAATAAATCAGAATCAGCTAATGTTAAAATTGCTTTAACAATTTCTTCATCTCTAAAATAAACACATTTTGGATAAATAGAATCTGTACTAGATGAGAATATACCTATTTCACGTTCTCTATTTATGATTTTGAAATCACGAACTACGATATTTTCAACATCAGATGCTTTATAAGTACTATTATTTATGACTAATATCATTTGCCTAATCAGATCTATATCTAATTTACTAGATAATTCTGTACTTTTAGTATAATTTATACCATTGTTATCGATATTATAAGATAGTTTATAACACGGATAACTAGCTAATGTATTTGATACACGATATTCTGCAACATTTGATGATGTAAATAGAATATTTATATCCGAATTAACTAATATGGCTATAACATTACTAATAGACATTCTTGGTGGAATTAGATAGAAATCAACATTCTTCAATATCATTGCTACGATGGTAGCAATATAAACAG
>Ga0172375_10001202_pt1 | contig 41697 bp, 61 predicted proteins | sample LakKiv1m_FD_114537 | JGI IMG/M metagenome (GOLD analysis project Ga0172375, IMG submission 114537) | Freshwater microbial communities from Kabuno Bay, South-Kivu, Congo - kab_092012_11.1m | ecosystem: Environmental > Aquatic > Freshwater > Lake | place: Democratic Republic of the Congo... | reverse complement strand
GTCGCCTGAGTTCCGGTCGCCTGAGTTCCAGTCGCCTGAGTTCCGGTCGCCTGAGTTCCGGTCGCCTGAGTTCCAGTCGCCTGAGTTCCGGTCGCCTGAGTTCCAGTCGCCTGAGTTGTCTGCCCCTGTATTATTTTTCTTATCTGCCATGGTTACTCCTCTCTTATTATTGTTCCAACTTTGCTTTCTCTTGGGCGATAAACGGTTGGTGAAAGTTTTTTTCATCATTTGCTCCCTCCTTTAGCCACCTCATCACCGGATGGCTCGTACCCATACACCGGATGGCGTATGCCTCATATCCGATGATAAATATTACTGGTATTATTAGCAATCTATACATTACCCCTCCTGCCCCTGCCGCCTCTCCAACGGTTTTTGCGAATTTTCTCGATTGTCTCTGGCGCACGTTTGTAGTGTGGAACCGGGCCACCCTTCACAAATCTATACGGCCTGCCGGCCTCGCGGATCTGATCGGCCATGCCGTTACGGATCGCCAGCTCTGATAGATATTCCCGATGCTCGCCACGCAACAATCCGCGTTTTACCTCAAGGTTCATGTCTTCTCGGTACTCCCTGGCCGTCATGCCGTGACGTTGGACAATGTGTGCGCCAACCTTGGTGAACCACAGACCGCACAGGAGACACTGCATCTTATTTTCTGACTCGCCTCCGTGCCGCTTGTAGTAGTCGCGCCGGACGCGTTCCTTGCCACCCATACGGATGTACTGATCCTTGCCTCGGCACGTTTTACTACAGTATTTGACGTTGTTCGCATAGGGCTTGGGCGGGATCGGTTTATTGCATTTCAGGCAAGATTTCATGCTCATCCTCTATTTTAAGTCGTTCACCATATTTGATTGCCTCGACATCTTCCCGATCCAAAAAATGCTTGCGCTCTTTCAGGACATAGGGTAGGGTTCCCCGTTTTATTCGCAGTCGGATCAGGTTCGCCGTGAGAAGATACTCCTCGGCGGCCTGCTCGACTGTCATTACCTCCCTTTCCAGGAGCCGTTTTATCTTTTTTCGCATAAGCAGCCTCCGTTTTATCTTAAAAGGTTGGCTGGAGCGGCGTTTTAGCCGCCACGAGCCGTTATCTGTGGTAGTCAGGCGATAGGGTCAGAGCGTTGCTGGGTAAAACTTCCGTTTTATCATCGTTGATATAGCGTACCTGACAGTCAACCGAACCGTCCGCCCTCTCGTGGGCGTCGACCACTTGCAGGCGTCGTCGTGCTTTGTCCTCCGTGACATATCCGACCGCCCCCACATAGCGGCTTTCTTTGTCTGTTAGTTTGTGTGTCATGCTCTGACCTCCTTTTGCTATGGATGCCCACCACCCTTGATATACTCGCAAGCGTTACCGGCTAAAGCCTACGCCCTAGCCGGCTGCTTGCTGTTAAAAGCTATTGCGGTAAGGAAAGACAGTTTAGCCAATCTTGCAACGTCGTCACGTTGGTTTGCTCAATCGGTTTAAGATTATAGAAATATGGTTTACTCCTTAGCTCTTGCCACTGATCCGCTTTTTGTTGCCTGTACCAGTCTGCCAACCGCTCATATTCGCTTCGCGTAATATTGTGACGATACCAGCCCGTCCAGGCGTTGCCGGTTATCTTGTAGCACTTGCCGCCATGTCTATATAAATTGTGCCGCCATACGCTTTTACCGTAACCAACCCATTTTATGATTCGGCCTGTTCCGGCCTCGCGTAGCTTGCTTGTGCCTGCTCCCATGTTATGCCCCTATACAGGAGGCCAACGACTGGTTGGCCTCCTCGCTTAAATATTTTTACTGGTCTTTATGCTCCTTGATTCTATGTTCTGCCACTATCTTGACCTCGTAGCGGCCATTAGGGTAAAGATTGACGCTGTTATATTTTCCATACAGGCGGTAGCGTAGATCGTTAGCGCGTTTGATATCGCGTTCAGTTTCATAAGGGAGAGTGTAAACAATCTCTTTTTTCAAGGTTCCTCCTATTCTCCAAAGTAGAAGAACCGCGCAAACTCAATCAGTTGTTCCTCTTGTTCTTTTGTGGTGTGGTACTCTGTCCAAGGTGTACCCCAGTCTTGATACTCGAGCCGCGCCGTCTCTGGTTTGTGGTATTCGCTCAAGTCGCCGACAATCCGCACCGCTGGGCCGCCGGTACAGAGTAAAATATTATATTCGCTCTCTGGCATTTCTAGCCCGACATTGTGCCAGTCAGCCCGCACCTGAATTTCTATTGGACTTTCTTCGATGCGCTCGCGGACATAATCGGCCGTAAGCATCTCGCCATCTAGCGAGGCTTTCCCGTAAGTGTCATCGTCGGTTGACTCATTAGCTGAGTGATAGGCGCTAATCATTTCTTGGATTGATGCGAGTTGCGCCGCGGCCTGTTGTGCTGCATGATTGTCGATCTTGGTTGACAATTCCTTAGTAGTCATCATTGCCCCTTTCATAGATCGCTAACTAATAACGTAGATAATACCCATAATGACATACGCGCCGCCGACCAGTGCCAGAATACCGACCAATACACCTAAGCCCCTGGGCGCTGGTGTGTCTAATTCGGGCTTGGTGTACCGGCTCCAGGTGTATCTATATTGATTTTTCACGTTCTACCCCTTTCTCTATTCGTGCAATGTAATTATTGGCCGATGGATAGTCATCCTCTTGAAACTCCTTTCTATACATTATTGCTGTTTCATAGTCGTATTTATCAAGAAAATAGGTAAATACTAGGTTCGCATGGTGTATTTGTCGTCGCCGTTCGGGTGTCGCTTTGGCATAGTTCATCATTGCCCCTTACCCTCTTATCTAATATGCGAGTTATTAAGGTGCTAATCCGCCCCGTGATGCCCACCGGATAGACTAGGAGTCAAGCAAGTACGGATAGAAGCCTTGCGCCTTCCGTGCTTTCTCCTAGCCCGTACTTCTTTGCATGAGCTAACAGTAGCTCAATGTCGTGGTACTGCCACTTGGTAGGTTTGCCCCTCGCTTCGCCCCTTCCTTGTCCTTGTAGCTCACTTACCATACTACTTCAATTGCAAGCAACCAGTCAAGTAGTCGGGTCGTTCAGGTATGACCCATGCTGTTGAACCTGCAATGGTTTGAACAATCCCCAGATTGTGGATTTGCTTGTGGATAACTTCGGTACTCTGATTAATGCTTTAACGGTCTGCTTATATGTATCTGGCTTGGTCTACTTGGTGGTGGATTGTTACAACGAGCTGACAAACGCTAAAATGATGTATAAAAACATGCCTACTAGTATATGTTGCTACAAATGTGTAAAAACTAACGCTTTGTTCGGTATTATACCTGTAAACTACCCGAACAACATGGCGTACAATAAACATTGTACGCCTACTTACGATGGGGGAGTTCGCAGTTTTATATACGTTTAACCCCTCCTACGCACACACCCCAAAACCAACCCCTTTCTCTGAATAGATCCGGGAGAGAGTATAGGTTCCCCCTCCTACCTCCCCCATAAGGTTCAGGATGTATAAATTCTGTATTCTATGTATAGAACGCTACGGTTGTTTCCCCGTAACAGAATCGGCTCCTTATCACTCCTGCCCCACGGCAGCGAGTGTCCGCTGGTTGGATGCCTAGACGCATTGCGGTGTCTTTTCCATCAGGCGTCCTTCTCCGAATGAGTCCTGGACGTCGTGATTCGCTCTCGATCTCTTTTAGGTCGCACGAGAGACTTAGGTTCCCCTTGACCCTGGAAGTTGTCTCCCAGCAGGAGTCCTCTATACCCTAGAGGATTCTTGCTGATCTATGACTTCGAGGCTGGGTAGGCAAGGTGCTTACGGCAGGCGAGGCATCGGGCTTTACGGTTGTGTTTCAATGACCAGAAGAAATCCGCTTTAGTCATCTTTCCGCCACACTGCTTGCAGTTTCGTAATTCGACTCCGCGTCGCTTGTGGAAGTCCCCGGTGGCGTTTCCGGCTCGGGCGACCCCGAGATTTCTGAGCTTACCGTTGGCGTCGTAAAGGATCATTGTTCCTCGATACCAAAAAAGCCATCACCTGACGGCAACGACCTTTTTGGATGCTGTAGAGTATTCGATACGACAAGGTTGGCTTGCGCCGTTGAACCTAGTTGTAATGAAATACTCTATTAACATAAACCAACAATAACAGATAGTCAAGTATTCGTGTCAAGACCCCCTTGTGGAAAAGTGCTTCGGCCGACATTGCTTTATCGGGGTAGCATGATATATGCTAAAGCTGATGAAAAAGGAGTGCGATGAGTCTGGAAGCGACTATCGTTGAGGTGAAAGACAAGAAACCGACTCGCAAGAAATTGGCGTTGGCGGTCGAGCAGGGGCAAAAAGTTGTTAAGGAGATGCAAGATCTCCAGAAATTGATGTTGGCGATGACACCCCGGCAGCGTAAGATCTTTTCGTGCTTTGCCCGCGGGATGGATTCGGCGCAGACGGCAGTGGAGATCGGTGAACATTCGATCTTTGCAGGCATCATCAAGGGCGTGACGCTCAAGGATGGCCGGCGCATCCCGTCGAAACGTCTTAATCGTGAACTATTGGCCCAAGTTCGGCTGGATTCCTACGAACGGCTGGTCTCGGTCTGTGATTCGCAGTTCCGCGACGCCATGAATGGGATGCTGCCAGAGCAGTTTCACCAGGATATTACTGAGTATTTTCGGATTATTGCCCCGGATGCTTTCGCGGTGATGAGCAATATCATGCACGGCGATTTTCACGGCCAAAAGGTCACACCGGTGGTGGCGTTAAAAGCTGCGACCGAGGTGCTGGATCGGGCCGGGTACGAAAAACGCGGCTCACAGGCTGCCAAGACACTGCCGGTGATGGTCAATATCATCATGGATCGCGCTCCGGTGGCGGAAAAGATCCCGGAAGTGACGTATTTTAATCCCAACGAGGCGATAGATGCCCCCCAAGTTTAGTTTAGGCTCGCAAGAAGCTCAGGTCGTGGATTTTATCCCCCATGACGGCCAAAAACAGGTGCTTCAGTCCCCGAAACGGTTTGTCTTTGCGATGGGTGGAAATCGCGGGGGTAAGGCGATCCAAACCTCAGAAATGTTACAAACTCCCGCTGGCTTTATACAAGCAAAATATATAAAAACAGGGGATACCCTTTATGGTGTCGACGGTCATCCAACGAAAGTCCTCGGCGTTTACCCGCAAGGTGTGAAGAAGCTATGGAAATTCATTTTCGATGATGGTGCATCACTGGTTGTGGATACAGAGCATCTTTGGGCAACAATGGGGGCTGAAGAACGATTCCGAAAAACTACCAGGCATGGGAATCCGAATAAGAATTACCAGAAATGGGTTACTCGCTCTACCCAAGAGATTATGGATATATATAATCGCTATCCAGAGGGGGCTCCTGCTAAACAGCGAATCATTATCCCGGTGGCCCAGCCGATTAGACTACCGAGACACCCCGTAACTATAGATCCATATGCTCTCGGGCTCCTTATCGGCAACGGTTGCTTTAATCGGAGCGGCAGCATAACATACTCAACGATTGACCAGGATACGCTCGAAGCCTTCGATGACTATGTGTTCGTCAGTCGGATTAACTACCGGATTCGTGGCATGGCCGATCAGGTCAAAGGCTTGGGGTTGGATGGCAAACGATCCTGGGAAAAACACATTCCAACACAGTACCTAGTCAACGACATAGAAACGAGAACGGCGATTCTTCAGGGTCTCATGGATACGGATGGCTATGCCGACTCTCGTGGACATCTGTCATACTCCACCGCGTCGGAGCAGTTGGCGCGAGATGTCCAATACCTCGTACGATCTCTCGGTGGCAAGGCGACGATCACAGTTAAAGAAGCACCGACATTCTCATATAAGGGCGAGAAGAAGACAGGGCGACCGTCCTACAACGTCAACATCCTCACTATTGGCGTTCAACCCTTCAGGATTACCCGGAAACTTAATAGGTACATTGCGGGCCTAGCGAAAAAGGCATCATGCCCACATCGGATCCTCAAAAAGATCGAGTGTTATGGCGAGGGTGAAGCAGTCTGCTTCGAGGTGGACAGCGAATATCACCTTTACGTCGCTACTGATTTTATAGTCACGCACAACACCACCGTTGGCTGCTATTGGGCGTATCTCCAGATGCAGCGTGAGAATACTAATGGGCTTATCGGGGCGAATGTGTATGATCAGCTCAACCACTCGGTTTTGACAAAGTTCTTCGAGATCTTCCCCCAACTTGAGCGTTTCTATGTCAAGCGCGACAAAATGATGGTTCTGCCGGGCAACCGGAAGGTATTTTTTCGCTCGCTTGATGAGCCGGGCAACCTGAAGGGTCTAAATCTGCATTGGGAATGGGTAGATGAGGGCGATGGGCTGGATGAGGAAAGCTGGTTTGTCCTGCGTTCTCGTGTCGCCACGACGCAGGGGCGGATCTTGATTACCTCCTCGATTTATCCCGACTCCTGGATCTACGATGCGGTCTATAAGAAAGGGCAAACCGATTATGAACTGATTACCTGGGAATCGCGCGATAATCCCAGCTTCCCGAAAGAAGAATGGGAACGCTTAAAGCGCGAAACCGACCCCATCCGGTTTGCGCGAGAGTATGAATCGAAATTCAGCTTTGCCGCTGGGCGCGTTTATTCGGACATCTTGAGTTATGGCGTAGTGGAGACCAACACCTTTCCCGAGGGAAGTGTTCCCCTGGTATGGTTTTTTGGTCTGGACTTTGGCGTAGCCGACCCAACGGCCATTGTCGTGATGAGCTACAACTCGGATGGGTGCTGGTATATCGTTGATGAGTATTACCAGCCGAACCTGAAGATCGAGGAGATCAACCACTGGCTCAGCTACTTCATCGGCAAATATGACCGGCCGATGCTCACGATTATGGACTATGCCGGTGGCGTTGCGAAACTATCAGTGACGCCGGTCGCTAACCCCTACGATACGGTCAGCAAAAATATTGCCGAACGGGTCTCTCTGGTGCGTGATCTGATTCACCGGCGACAGATGTATGTTTTCCGCCGTTGCACGAACACCATCCGGGAATTTTCCTATTACTCGTTTCATAAAACCAAGACGGATAAGCCCGAGGACAAAAACAATCACTCGATGGATGCTCTTGGCTACGTCATCCACACCGCCAGCGCGATGGTCGAGGGCATGGCTGACCGTGCTGCCCACAAAGAAGAGGAGCTAGACGGCTTTTGGCTGCGGAAAAAAGAGCAGGGTATTTACAAAGGCGACGGAAAGCTAGAAGATAGAGTCGATTCCGGTTTTGATAGCTTCTTTGGAGGGGACGAATGGTAGGGATTTTCATTGTTTTTTTGCTCAACAACCTTCTGTGGATTCTCTTTGCGCTCCTGTTAATTGCCACACTAAAAAATCAGCCACTCACACGCATGATTGCGCCGAAGAAGGTCTCTGAAGAGACTGATCTTGGCATTGAGAAGTATGATGATGTAACTGACGATCAGCTTCTGAAACAGCTCGACAATCTTGGCGAACAGTACAAGCAGAACAGGCAAAACCGACCACGCCGTAAGAGCGAAGAGCCGGTTGAGTAGGTAGTATGAAGCCACAAGATCTCCGCGATTACGTCCAAGTTCTCAAACGCTATCGCCAGCGTTACGAGCCCGATTGGTATCGAGCATTTCATGCCTATGAAAACAATACCTTTGTGGCCTGGAATCGCGCCCAGCAGACGATTGTCAAGCTCCCATACCGCAAACGCTTCTTCACCAACCTCCCCGAGACCAAGAAACAGGCTGACGGTTTCGAGAACCTGCTGCTAATGTTCATGCCGATGTTTGTGGTTTATCCCGAGAACATCTCTGATGAACCTGCTCGCGAGGAGGCGAAGGCACTTTCTAAGCTGCTCAAGAGCCTCTATCTGGACTGGGATGCCAACAACATCATCCATAAGTATGTCCATAATGCGATCAAATACCCGGTTGCCTTCTGGGAGATCGGTCTTCAGAACCGCTGGGATCCAGCCCAGAACAAACTCGTCAAGACGATTGTACCGACGATTAGTGATGCTTTTGACTGGCTGTTCGATCCACGCTACGAGTTTGAGGAAAACCGAGTCATTATCAAAGTGCTCCGCAAAACTCGGAAGGAAATTAAGGAATATAAGCTCTACAAAGAGCCGTCTGAAGGGTCAGTAGCGACCGCCAATGACTTCAAGGAAATGATTTTCGTCGATAAGTACGGTATCCGTCAGGAAACTAAGGATATGGAGACGGTGATTGCATATCAGGCGATGGAAAAACAGCCCGACGGCATTTTGATGCAGATTATTGACGAGGATGGCAACCTGCTCAAGAAAGAATTTTACAAGGGTGCAGAGTTTTATCCAGTTGTGCCGCTTCAGCTTTTCTCTGGCGATCCCTACCAACCGAGCTTCGTTCAGAACATCATCCCCATCAACCGAAGCATCTCGCTAACAGCTAACCGTATTGATGACTTCATCCAAAAGTTCGTCCGGGGAGCGTTTCTGACACGGCAGGGATCGGAAGTGACCTTTACCGATGAAAATGGTTCGATCGTCGAGTATGTCGGTGAAAAACCCGACGTTATGGAGATGCCACAGCTTCCCGCGTCGATTACCAACTGGCTCGGGCAGCTCTTTGCCCTCTCAGAACGCTATGGGGTCAACAGCATTGCCCTCGGCGGTACAGCCCAGGGTTCCCAGAACCGCGCAGCCAAGATGATGGAGTTCGCGGTCGAAAATCAGCGCAATCAGCAGCGAACACCGCTCGATAATCTGATGCGATCCTTCAAGCGGATTGCCGAGATTACGATCTACTATCTCTCTGAATACACTGACGAGCCGCAGGCGTTCTCCTTCGCTAAAGAGGGGGGCGACTTCGATGGCGCGAAGTTCATCGGGCAAAAATACGCCAAACAGTATAGCGCAGACACCGGCATTATTCCGATTCCTCCTCGGGTCAAACGCCTTCAAGTGGATATTGAAGATGCCTCAACCGCAACAATGGCGGCCAAGCGTCAGACGCTCCTTGAGGTTGGCAAAGAATTTCAACAGCTTCCTGAGCCATTCAAGCGCGTTCTTCTCGATCTCCTCAAAGTCGGTAATACGTCTGATATCATGGAAGATCTCGAAAAGGGCCAAACGCTCCTCGACAGCCCTGAGTTCCAGAATCTTATTGCTCAGGCTCGTGCTGGCCAGCTTCCACCCGATGCCCAGAATGGCCTGGCAGCGTTGCTTCGCTTCCTCGGCGGCCAAGCACCTGTTCCGAATCCTGATGAGCAGGGCGTACCTCCAATGAAAATGATGGGCACAGGTCAGATGCAGGGTGAGATGATGCAGGAGTCTGGCGGCCGTCAAAAGATGATGGTAAAATAGTCAAATAATCGCAGGGAAGAAAGGGGCAGCAAATGGCCAAAAACCCTCTTGGCATCCGTCTTTTAGGTGATCGGATGCTCGTTGTAATGGACAAACCAGAGGAAGTCACGAAATCCGGGATCATTCTCGCGCCATCCGCGCAAAAGGAAGCGCAAATCGGCACAGTCGTACTGCTCGGTAGTGAAATCTCCGAAGATATTAAGCTGGGCGACCGATTGGTGTACACCAAATACGGTCTCCAGGATTTTGAACATGACGGCACGACCTACTACCTCTTGAATGCCGAGGATGTACTTGCTATCATCGAGTAGGTTACGCACATAGCCCAAAAAAGACCCGTCTCTCATCGGGTCTTTTTTGTTTTACCGAAGCTATTGACAAGGTTCTATTCATAGCACCATATTTTGATCGAGAGTAAGGAAGGCTTACTCTGGTAGCAAAAGCTAGAATAATTGCGACTGCCACTCCTTCTAGGAACACGGTCAGTCGAGCAAACTCTAGGAGGGACTCATGTCCAAAACACCTGACAATGCGGATACGACTTCGCAAGACCAAATCCCGGCGGAAGACACGCAGAAAGTTGATGCCCCAACGGATGTAAGTCCGACAAAGCTCAAAGTAGGCGATCAGGAATTTACCGCTGAGGATGTCCAGAAGGTTCTCGAAGAAAAGAAGCAACTGGAAGAGTCAAAGAAGGCACTCCAGGCCGACTATACCAAGAAGGCCCAACGGCTCTCTGAGCTAGAAAAGAGTGACCTTAGTCAGAAGATGAAGGACGTGAACTCCGGTGACATGGATGTCGCAGACCTAAGTACCGAAGACATCGAGAATCTCAAATATCTTGAGAAGATCGGTGGGGTCAAGCGATCAGACCTGAAGCAACTGGAGACAAAGCTCAACGAAGCACTCAGCGATGTCGTTGAATGGAAGAAGTCCCAAGAAGCTGAGAGGGCGAAGTCTCAAGAGGAAGCCACAAGCAAACGCCTCAAAGAGATTGACGCCGAGGTCAATGAACTGACTGCAAAGTATAAGTTCATCGACAAAAAAGAGCTTGCTGACTATATGGCAGACAGAGGTTTGCCGCCAACCGAAGCAGCTCGGCTACTGTACTTCGATAAGTTTATGGAGGCCGGAGTTAAGCCTGCCGATCTCCCAGCATTTGAGGGAGGCTCCAAGACTAATGAGCCAACACCAGATGCTAAAATATTGGAACTCGGTTCGCGCGAGATGAACGACGCTATCAAGCAAAAACTATTCCGAAAGGCTGAGTAATATTAGTTAAAAACTCTTTTAAGGAGAGGATATGGCAACCCAATACGTTGATTTTACCGCGATTTCAAACCTGCTTGAGAAGGACATTAAGCCTTCCGTCGAAGACCAGCTTTACAAGAAGTCGATTCTTTGGCAATTATTCGGTGGATGGGACGCTGGCCAGCGCATCGCACAACGCGCCAACATTCCTGCTATCGAATTTAAGAACAACACAATTTACGTCACCACGATGAACCAACGCCCGACCGTCGGTGCGATTGCCGTTAAGGAGAAATTCCAATACGGTGCTGCCCAGTACGCGCAAGGTAACTTGGGTATCGCCATCGAAACTGGCGCGTTCCTGATTCCAAAGGCTGTCTTGAACCTCAAGAACGAGGGTGCAATCGTCAACAACCTTCAGTTTCAGATGCAAGCTGTCACTAACGCAATGGCGATGGATCTGAACCGTCAAGCCTATGGCGACGGAACAGCAACCTTGGCATATGCCTCGGGGTCTGGCACATCGACCACCACGATTAACCTCAAGCCCAAAAATGCCGCTTCAACACTGTACAACAACGACATTCCGTTGGCTGTCCGCTACTTCACTATCGGCATGAAGATCAAAGTCGGCTCGAACGCTGTCACGACAGTTGCCTCGGTTACTGGCGACAACACCATTACGGTTGATGACGCCCAGACCTTCAGCAATGGCGACTCGATCCTTAAGTACACTGGCTCGGACACGCTTGCCAGCGAAATGGACGGTCTCGCAGCTATGGTCAACACAGGCGACACCTACATGGGTATCGACGGTGCGACCGACGCTACCTGGAACGCCAAAGTCAACACCAACAGCGGTGTTGCTAAAACAATGGCTAACAGCGTCACTGACCTGAACAACATCTTCCTTCAGTCTGCCGCGACTGGTAATCCGAAGCTCATTCTGATGAACTTCACCGAATACCAGAAATGGGCCGAAACCCTGACCGATCAGATGCGGTTCCAAGGCTCAGGGGAACTCTACGGTGGCTGGAGCGGTCTGAAATTCATGGGTGGCAAAGCAACGGTTGTTCTCGACTATGACTGCCCGGATGATCGGATCTATGTTCTTAGCCCGGAATACCTCTTCCGCGCTGATTACCAAGACCTCGAATTTGAACCAGGCACTCTCGGCAACGGCAGCCGACTTGTCCAACAGCTCGACTACGAAATTGTCGCTGACTGGATGGGTAACATCGGCACTGTTCTCCGCTCAGCCCACGGTGTCCTGACCAACCGCGTCGGCTAACTTAGGGGCGGAGGCACAATGCTAACACTCAGGCCAAACGCGCTTCAACGCGCACATAACCGCGAGATGGTAGACAAAGTGGCCGAAGCCAATAAGACGGAAAAAATCGGCAAAGCCCCGGTCAAGGAGTCGAGACTCCTGGCCGGGGTGATAGCCGAGATCAATCGCAAGGGCGCATGGCGAGACCGTAAAAAACAGGAAGAGATCATCGCAAAGGTCAAACGGTATCATAAAGTCTAGGGGCAGGATTGCTCCTAATTTGATTAAGGAGAGATATGGATTACCAACCTAAATTCGTAATTGGACAGCTCGTCCATTATGTCGGTGATCCATCAGGTATCAACGGAACTGTCAAGTCGATCACGCAGACAGCAGATGGTTTTCGCTATACAATCACGTCGCAGGACGTAGATGTGCAGGCCAGGAAGCTGCTTGAAGGCATTAAGGCCAACCTGCTTGAGAGCGAGCTTGAAGAAGTTGTGCTTGATGAACCGGCTACAGAGGAGGCACAATGACCGCATTTTCAGAGAAGACCTCCATGCGAGGCGTTGTTGAACGCCGTCGCTTTGATACGGAACGGCTAGATCATGTTCGTCTAATACTTGCGACAGAGCAACTATCAGACGACGAAAAAGACCAGTTATTTGACTGGGCTGCTAAGCCAATGTTCGCAGAGAACCGTCTTTGGAGACTGATCCGTAAATGGCTTGGTATTGATCTACGGATAGCTGGGCTGACTGGCGTCTGGACAAAACAAGCGATTTTATGCAATACCATTACTAACGTCGGTAAGAAGATCAGCGCCGAGCAGGTCGGTGGGACGACGACTGCCCCAGTGACCGCTATCGCAATCGGGATTGGTACGCCTTCCGCTACGGCTCTTGGCAGCGAGATCACCACCAACGGTGGCCAACGTGGTGCAGCAACCGTCACAAACCAGACAACCTCATCGACTGGCGATACTGAGCAGTGGGTCAAGACATTCAACTTTACTGGCACATTCGCCGTCACCGAGGAGGGTTTATTCGACAATAATACCTCGGGTGGTAACATGCTCGCCAGCCAATCCTTTTCAGCTATCAATGTCATCAGTGGTGACTCGGTACAATTCACGCATAAAGTCCAGTATAGCTAAGGAGGAGCGATGGCCTACGATGCGATCAACAACTTCGCCCTCTCCACGGTGGCGACTGCTCCTAGCCCAGCGGCCTCCGGCACATCCCTGGTGGTTGCTGCCGGTGAAGGGTCGAAATTCCCCACTGCACCATTTAATGCAGTTGTGTGGCCTGCCAATAGCCAGCCGACCACCGCTAATGCGGAGATAGTCCGTGTAACTAATATCTCCACGGATACATTCACTATCACACGCCAGGCTGAGGGTACATCTGCTCGTACAATTATTATTGGCGACCAGATCATGCTTCCAGTAACTAAGCGAACGCTGGAGGCAATCCAGAACTATGCCTCCCAGGATGGCTGGATTGCTGCACAAAATCAGGCTGGTACGGCTGAGACGTGGACGTATGCCGCAGCAGATGACCCGACGTTCACTTTCACGATCAGCGGGGATTTTACCACCAAGTATTACGCCGGGATGCGGATTAAACTTACCCAATCGACCGGTGGAACTAAATATTTCATCGTAACCAAGGTGGCGTACTCCGACCCGAACACGACCGTTACAGTCTATGGTGGTACGGACTATAACCTAGAAAATGAAGCGATTACATCTCCGTACTGGTCAATGATGAAGGCGCCGGCGGCCTTTCCGCTCGATCCGACAAAATGGACAGTTATTACCACAGACACGAACAGCAACTCACAAGCTAGTCCGACAGCGACGACTTGGTATAATCCAGGAACGACATCAATCACGGTTCCCATTGGTGTCTGGAGGATCAACTATCAGGCGAATATAGCCACCGACCAAGCCGGGGGTACTTCATCAGACTCCGATGTCTCGATAACGCTCTCTACTGCTAATAACTCGGAATCCGACACCGATCTTACGGCCCAAGAGCGTTTCTATAATGACACAAATCAGAAGGTGTTGAATACGACAATAATCCGAGAGAAGACCCTGGTGCTCACCAGTAAGACCCAATATTATCTCAATGTGAAGACAACTATTGCATCCGCTAATAGCATCAAGGTCAACGGCAACGTATCTAAAACGATAATCCGTGCGATCTCGGCCTATCTCTAGGAGGCTTGATGATCGGAGGGGTCTATTATGGCGAGACCTATTACGGCGGTCATTATTCGACCTGGCTGTATTCTTCGACGTTTACAGAGACAGTCGCGCCATCTGATACCCTCGTGAGAAGCACTACGCGGTCGGCATCTGACGGTATGACAATTGCCGATACCTTAGTGAAGAGTACCACCCGATCCCTCGTCGAGAGTGCGCTGACACTATCTGATACGATTATCAAAAGTATCGGCAAAAATCCAACGGAATCTGTGACGGTGGGCGACTCTCTAGCAAGACAGCTTACATTGGGTAGAATTTTGACTGAAAGCGTCACGATAGCAGATAGCCTAGTAAAATCCCCGAGTAGGCTCTTGACCGATGCCTTCGCATCAATCTCTGATACCCTAGCTAAGCGAACCAATCGGGCGTTGAGCGACAGTGGCACAGTCACCGACGACCTAGTACAGTCTGCTACTCGTGTCCTAAGTGATACCGTGACGATGTTCGATGGAGTCTATAAACACGCCGGAATGATCGGGGGCAACTTCCTTGGCGCAATGGGGTATGCGACAGGTGTGATCTACTATCAGGCTCTCTTTTTCTGGGAGTTCATCACCCAGGCAACCCGGCCCAGCCAGCGCCAAGCAGAGATTGTCCTGGCCGGTATTGAAAAAGAGACACTATACGGTGATACAAAAGGTGATATAGTTGTCGCAGGGGTTGACAAAGATCAGATAATAGGGGGGTTAAATGGCTAAACCTCAAACACTCACGCTTAATCTACCCAGTCTGGATACCAGTCCCCAGACATTTGTCTCGACTGACTATACCGTTGCTAGTTCCGGTACGACACTGACCGTGAAAAACACGGCGGCTTTTGCTGCGAACGACTATCTGGTACTCGGCAAACTTGGTACGGAACAGGCCGAGATTGTGAAGATTTCCGCCGTTGGCAGCGACACATCAATCACCCTAACGGCTGCGGCAAAATTCAATCATGCGGCTGACTCGGTTGTCACCAAGATCCCGTATGACAAATTTAGGGTTTATCGTTCGACCACCGGCGTTGGCGGCTCGTATTCGTTACTGTCTGAAGCAGCTATGCAGGTGGACGCCAGTGATCTTAAGAATAAATACTACGATGCCACAGCCGTCAGTCCCTATTCGTACAAGTTCTCTTTTTACAATTCGACCACTACCGTTGAGAGTGCTTTTTCAGACGAGATTCCTTTTGACGGCTATGAAGATTACTCGCTCAAATCCATGCAAGATGCAGTTCTGGAGCTATTTGGCGATGCCAATGAGGAAACGCTGAGCCGTAACGCAATCCGCTACTGGTTTAATGAACTATATCGTAAACTGCAAGTGATTATTACAGGTGGCGATACTCCTTATTTTGTCAGTAGCACCACAATTACCGCAACTGGGGCAACTAGCTATGACCTAAGCTCATACGAGATGATGACGATCTTCCTAGTTGAACTTTCAACTGACGGTGGCTCGAACTACAACCAAACTATTGACCCGGCGGATGCCCGATTTGGGGCGATGGCTGGCGCAACGTCGCTATATAGCTACCGGCTGATGGACGATACATTCTTGCCTAATGCCGCAATCCCCAGCGGTTATATCATGCGCTTCTGGTTTTTCACCGAACCAGAATCACTCACTGACCCAACTGATGAACTTATGCTCCCATTCAGACCGTTAGTAGACCTCTTTGTGAACTGGGGTCTCATGCGCTCTCACGAGAAAGACCGCAAAATGGCGGAGATGGCAACTTACTATCGAGAGGAGATTAGCCGAACGATTCGTGATCCTAACGGTGTGCTAAATAGAATCAAAACCAGGGTTAAACAGGGTAATAAGACCATCACGACCTCATGGGCTGATGAAATGTTCTTTAGGGAGTTCTAATGGAAGATTTGCCATTTCGCGCCTATGCCTTCGGTGGCATGAATCGGGATGTCAATCCGATCCTGATGAAAGACTCAGACCTCGGTCTGGCTCTCAATTTTTACACTAATAAATTTGGCGCAAAGAAGGTTCGATTTGGCTACACGCAACTCCTCGACCAGATTGATACGTCACCAGTTCGCAACCTGATCTACTACAATATGCCTAGCGGTAATAAGGGCATCCTGCGCGTTTCCAACAGCAAGATTTATAAGTATACCTTCTCAGGTTCTACCTGGGGTTCTTCGGTAAGAAGTCTCGGGGTTGATAGTGTCCAGGGTGTGACAACCTTGGCCGGTTCCGTCCCCTATATTCACTTGAGCAATGCCACGGATGGTTACTATACCTGGACGGGCGCGGCCTTCGCCGCCTGGACGATCTCACCGAGCAACAACAAACCAACCTTCCTTGCATCCTGGAAGTCTAGGGTTTTTGCAGATGTGAATAAACTCAGCCTCGCGCAATCGGCTGTTAGTTTTGATCTCAACTCTGGCTACACTACTGACCCATTCACCGCCAACGCCAACGATCCGGCCGGAGGTGGTACGGCATCCATTAGTGCAGGTAAGGATGGCACGATTGTCGGTATGACATCATCAGTAGACCGAATCAATATTTACAAGCAGACCGGCATCACACGCTGGAATGGCATTGATTTCTTCCAGATCCCCTACTATGGTGGTATCTTCCAAAATGCGATTGCCCCGACCCAATACAACACCGATATGTTCCTAGCGACTAACGGCATCTTCCGCAACAACGGTACGACCGCTGAACCAGCCAGTTTCGGGGTAGATAGCGTCATTCGAGACACGCTCCGGGCGCATGGCATTACCGATCCAGTTGGTTTCTCTTTCAATGACCTAACAATCTTCTACATCGGTACAATCCGCATCGGCACAGGCGACCAGGCACTCGATGTGACGAACGCCACCCTCGTCCATCACGAGAAATATGATGAGTGGTACGTCTGGTCGCTCGCCCACGATATGACCTGCTTTAGCTCCTATACCGACCCGACTACTAACGAGCCTGTGTTGATCTCGGGCGACGCCAATGGCAACACCTATGTCTGGGGCGAACAATATTCGAGCGACGATAGCAAGCCCATTAACTACCGCCTCCGTACGAAGTATTGGGACTTCGGTATCCCTGAAACAACCAAGATTTGTGAACGATGGGTGGCGTCGTTTAATACCGGTGCAGGAGCGGAAGTCCAATTCGCGGCTGATTATAGTGATAATTACCAACCACAGAAGGATGTCGAGGGGTTCTTCAAAGAGGGGTTCATGCAAAATATCGACCAATTCAAGACACTTTCGCTCCAGATTCAAGGCTCGACGACGACGGATCGCCCAGAGCTGCTTGGAATCACCGTCTTTTACAAACGCCTCCAGGAGCGGTATAATACCACGAAAAATGCAGCCAGGAAGTAGGCAAGATGCAGACATGGGACGACATACTGCCCAAAACTGGCTCGCTCCTACGGTCGCCATCACTGCCCCAGCCAGCCCTCGCCTACGACGCCTCGTTTGAATCCAATGGTCTCGCGGCTAATCTACTAGCAGGGACGATCACTACCCCTCTTAACCTCGGCGGTAAGCAGACCAGCGGCATCGGGATTGTTCTTGATGGTAACGGTCGCAAGATTGTCACCTACGATGGGATTACCCCAGCCGTAACAGTCAGTAGCGAAGGCATCTTTGCCGGGGCCACCACCTTTGCCGCCGCGCCCTTTAGCGTTGATCTTGATGGCAACGTGGTTGCGAACCAGGCAACTATCGCTGGGACGATCACCGCGAACGCTGGTGCTATCGGTGGATTCAACATCGGTGCGGACTATATCCGAGATGCCGCCAATAGTTTCGGCTTAGCATCGACCGTCACCGCCGGGGACGATGTCCGCTTCTGGGCCGGGGATACGTTTGCTAACCGGGCCAGTGCGCCTTTCCGCATCACCGAGGCTGGTCTAGCCACTATCGTTGGAGGAACCTTCCAGAGCGCAACGAGTGGCAAGAGAATTGTTATATCGGGCAACCGCCTTGAGGCTTATGACACGAGTGGTGTTCTTCGCTTCCGCATCGACAACGACGACTCCAATGGTACGATCCTGTTTTATGACTCAGGTGGGACACTGAAGGGCGGTATTATCGCCTCCGACCTCTCGGCCGGTGCTGGTTCGATGTCATTTGCAGGCGTCGGTGGCTACATTTACTTTAATCAACAGATTAAGACGAACGGTGGTATTGTACCCGAGGTGGATAACGCTGTTGATTCCGGTACGGCTGCCCTGAGCTGGCGAAACATCTATTTTGACACGGCCATTTATGCCAACGGCAATGCAGGCGTCGATGGATCATTCACGACAGTAGACGGCAAGACTGTCACCGTCACAAAAGGCATTATTACCGCGATTGTGTAACAGATATTGTCATGGAAGTAAAATGTACTCATAATAAGGCTGCAAAGGAAGGGATATGGCGAAAGTAATCGACGGTAACAGAATCCAGATTGAAAAAGGCGACACGCTATATGGCATCTATGGCTCGAATTGGCGTGAGCTGAGTGGTTACACTGGCGATCCGCGCAAACTCGCGGTCGGCACAGTCCTGCCTGCACCTGGCGGATCCCAACCAGCACCAGCTCCTCAGCCCGAACAGCAATCCGTACCTGCGTCAGCACCGACACCGCAGCCACAGCAGGCTAACGATGGTCAGATGTCGATTATTCAGCCAGTTAGTAACGAAATTGCCCCGGCTCAACCAGACAACCTGATGCAACAGTATCAGGAGGCTGCATCCAAGCAGCTTGATCCTGCCTTTAAGGAGGTATTGGATCTCTATAAAAAGAGCGTGGCAGACACCAATACGCTCTATCAGGATCTTGCCACACGCACAGAGGCTCGGGAACCGATTGTCCGTCAGATTTATGCCAACCTCGCCAAAGAGCTAGAACTAAACCAGCAGCTTGAAGTCAAACAAGCCCAGCAGATCGGTGAGCAGCGAATTGGTGGGGCTAAAGCAGCGCAGGCTGCTGCCGGTATAGAAAGTGCTCAGGGTTCGTTCCGCGCGCCTGTCACAGCCGAGGAAGATCGCCTCCAGAACTCCATTACTGACATTGCTGGCCGATATAACGTCAAACAGGAAGATGTTGCAGTTAGACTCAAGGGTGATATTGCCGAACTCTATGACCAAGCTGCTGCCTACCGTGCTCAGGGCAAAGAGAAAGAAGTGCAGGCGAGCCTAGAGATGGTCAAGCTGGTGCAGAACCATCAGAACGAGGTCAATGATCTGGCGGCTAAAATGTACAATGCCAAGACCGAAGCTGAAGCCACTGAATACAAGCGGCTTCTTGACGAACTCAAATATACCCAGGAACAGCAGCGGATTGATTTGGCTGAGCGGCGATACGAAGCGCAGCTTGCCAAAGATTCGATCATGCTTGACCAGGCAGAGCGTCGGCTCGATGTTTCTGAGCGGCGAGCGAGTGCGGCGGAAGCCCGTGCTGGCGCAGCCGAATCTCGTGCGATTGATGCTCAAAACCTAGCACTTAAGAAGGATTATGATAGAACGGTCGCAAACGTGACCACCGATGCTCTTGCTTTCTTGGAAGAAGCTGATGTGATGAATGTGAGTGTTCCAGATAAGCTCATATCCAAACAGGAGCTTCAAAAAGCGAAGGATAGAATTATCCAGCTATCTGGTAACGACAAGTATGTAGCCGACCAGGTTCTAAGAAATCTTTGGTCAATGGGCAATTTCAGGGCATGGGACTTTAATGCTAAAGAGATTGGTCTGGAGTAGGCATGGCAAGCATCTACGAAAGATTATTCCAGGGTAGACAGCCAGCGCAAACCGAAAGACAGGATGGTGGCAACTTCCTGGTTGACAGGGTTGATAGCATTAAAACGAACGAGAAGGTTGGTCTCCCCGGAACGCCGCAACGAGAGGCACTCCTTAAGCAGCTCAATGAGCCGACACCAGAGCAGCTTGCGCTTGAAAAGTTGGAGAAACCAGGCTTCTTGAAGCAGCTTGGTCTAGGAGCGTTGGTCGGTCTCAGTAAGACTGTCGTTGAGCCAGCTAAGTTGGTCACGGGCGGTCTATCGTGGTTGAGCGATCAGACAACGAAGCCAGGTCAAGAGATCCGTCGGGAAGCTCCGATCAAATCTATCGACAGATGGTTGGGCAACTACCTCGATGAATTGAAGGTCAATTACAACACCCCAGCCGAGAACATTACCGCAAATATCGTTCAATTCAGTGTCGGTGCTCTGACAGGGGCCACGGAGGCGAGGCTTGCGGTTGCAGGCGCAGCCAACGCCGGTAAGGTCATTACGACAGCTCAGAACATTTCTGGCCCAGCCAACTATCTCATGGCACACCACAGCAGTCCCCAGGAGTGGACGGCTGGCCTATTAGAGATGGGCGCAAACGTCGCTACATCCGGGCAGGGAGCAGGACTGGTAAAAGGATTTGAAAAGATTGGCCTCAAGAACCTAGGCAATGAAGTCGTCCAGCAGGCGACACAACAAGCGGTGAAACAGAGCGTTCAACAGGCTGCCAAGAACTTTGCTGGTGCTGCTGCCCAAGATTTGCTCGCGGCCAATGTATATAACTCGTCGGAAAACTTAAAAGAGAACCGGCCATTTTTTGAGAGCTGGCAGGAGGCTAGTACAATCGGTTTGGCACTCCCGATGGCTCTGCGCGGCGCAACCGCTGGCCTGGAAAAAGGCTTAACGATGGCGCGAAACCGGCAGAATGTCGCTAAAGCAACTAGGGAAACGAGCCGGGCCTATGTGGAGACCAAGCTCAGGAGAAATATCGACAGTATCACCGTGGACGTACCAGCCCGAAACGCTAAACGGGTGGCGAGTGTCCTGGACAAGCTAGTTAAAGAAAATCAGGACACGATTCTAACAGCAACACCCGAGGATCTTTACAAGGCTCGTGGTGTCAAGGTGGAATGGCGTCCGATTGAGGGTAACGGTAAATATATCCATGCCAGTAAAACGATGGTTTTCGATCCACAGAAGGCGACCGACCAGACCCAATGGCACGAGATCGGCCACTACATCTCCTCCTCACTTAAGGAACGGGGTTTAGACGTAGTTGATACCTTCCGCAGTAGATGGGAACCGCTTGTTTCTGATCTAAAATATCAGAACCAAGAGGAGCGTTTCGCTGCTGCTATTGGCAAGGTGATGACCAACCCCGAGATATACGAGCGTAATCCTGAGCTGGTAACACTCGTGCATACCATCTGGGGCGCACCACTGAATGTTAATCCGGTTCACGCGATGAACGCCGAGGCGTTGACCGCTGCCAGTATGGACTCACGCCGCTCGGCACTCTCGCAGGCACTCCAGGAGCGCATGAAGATGCAGCCTGCTGCTGCCGATGAAGTGGCCAAAAACGCCTCTGATGCAGAGTTGAAATCGGGCAAGATTGATGTCGGTGGGGTGAAAGTGTCATTTGCCGAACAACTCAAGGCTGCCCGTACACAGGGGGTACAGGCTGAATCATCGGTTTCTGGGCGTACCGTCACAGTAGAAGCCCCCCCGAAGCCGGGTTTGTTTAGCGGCCAGCGGAAGCAATACGAAGCACCCTACAGGGAGCCACAGTACACCTCCAAGACCAGCTCCGTACCCGAGGTGCAGCAGACTATCGAATCCACCGAAGCAACACCGCAGTTTCAGGAACGTCTACGCCAGCAGCGCGGTGGTGTATTGTCTCGTGACCAGGTACAGAAGAATGTCGATGTCCAGACCTCCTCGCTTAAGGATGTTGAGGAACAGCTTAAGGTTACTCGACCGGGGGCGATTACGAATGTTGAGGGGATAGAGGCAGCTAAACGAGTCGTAGCCAAGAAATCCCAAGATGTTGTTGATTTTCAGAAGGAGTTTGAGCAGACAGGGAACAAAGAAGCTCTTGATAAGGCTGTCCAGTCGTATAATGAGCTGGTGGTTCTTCAGGCGAATCAGAAGGGCATCCATACTGAGGTAGGCCGGGCGTTGAACTATATTCAAATGACGCTTGACGATGCCCGGTACGAAGAAGCTGACCTGGTGGCTGCGGCCAAGAAACTCCGTCAGGTTGACCCAAGTCTGCCTGCCCTGGAACAAGAGGCTCGGATTCAAGAATCGCTCTCACAAAAAGTCGTTAAAGGGTTTGTCGATTACTGGTATGCCGCGACACTTTCTGGTGTCAGTACGATGGCTCGTATCGTCTCAGATAACGTCCCGACTGCCTTTGTTGAGGCGACCACTAAAACAATGATCAATGCCATACTTCATCCGCAGGAAGCATTGCTGCCCCTCATGGATGCGGTAATTGGTACTGGTAAGGCTGGTGGCGAGATCCGGGCCATCTGGAGCGGCGCACGGGAGGCTGGACACATTAAATCACAGAGCAAAGGCTTTGCCGGTAAGACTGCCGAGTTTTTTGGCAAGATTTGGGATACCATCGACCAGGCAACCCTTGGAGGTGCTGCTGAAGTTGAGGCTGGTATCACACGCCGAGACTTTCTCCGACGTGGCGGTGCTACGTCTGAAGCTGATACGGTTGCTGTCGCGGCTAGAGAAAAAGAGATGAGCCGCCTTGCTAAGCGCAACGATCCCGAGGGAACCATTGGTGCTGCGGAGCAGATTCTTCAAAATGGCCGACAGAGCAAAAATGCTGCGGTGCGGATTGTAGCAACAATGGTTGCACCCTTCACTCGGACGGCGGCTAATACGCTCAGCATGAAACTAGACTATACACCTCTAGCACTTGTCCGTATGGCTAAGCGCGGCTGGATGAAGGAATATGCCAACCCACGGCAGGTATATGAGGCAACCGGGAAGCTGTTGATCGGCACAACGGTATCTACCTACCTAGTCAACAAGGTATACGATGCGGCCAAAGGAGACCAGGAAGGCATTTTTATCACGGGATCTGGCCCAACAACGCCAGAGCAGCGCAAGGTCTGGCAGGCTACCGGCGCGAAGCCATACAGCATTAAAGTCGGTGACAAATGGGTTCCCTACCTGACTTATGCTGGCCCGATGAGCGGCACGTTGGCGATGGCTGGTGAGGTAAGCGACAAGTATCACTTCGATAATAGTGGAGAGACGCGGACTGACGCACTCTGGGCCGGTGTCCTGAACTGGAGCACATCAGAGCTAAACCAATCGTTTATGGTTGGTGTCCGCGATTTTCTTGACGCCTTTGGTAGTGGCGCGAAGCTGGAGGACTACGGGCCAAACTTTCTTGGTTCGATGGCGTCCGTTGCCAGCCCAGCCTTGCTACGCAACATCAATGACTACTATGCCGCCGCCACCGGCCAGAGCTTCCTGACGGAGCCACAGACCGCCGGACAAAAGTTTGCTAAGCGAGCAGGACTTTATTCAAACCCGGTGCTGTCACCCGTCGCTGAGAAGATCTTTGGCAAGCCAACCTATAAACTCGACGTGTTTGGGCAGAAGGTTCCAAAAGATGCCATCTACGGCCTGAACTGGACAGGCGATAAAGGCGATATGGTGACGGCAGAACTGCTCAAGCACGATCAAAGCCTTTCGATTGACAGTAAGGTGAATGGTAATAAATTAGAAGGTGAGCAGGCAATGACCTACTATCACATTTTTGGTGAGATCGTCCATGACAAAATGACAGAGGTTATTGCCAGCGGTTACTATAACAGTGCCAAGCCAGAAGCTAAGAAGAAAATTCTTGCCAAGGCTAAGAGCGACGCAATGGCCGACGCAGACAAACGAATTGTCACGATCTACCCAGAGCTTAAATCGACCGAGACGGCATACGAGAAAAAACTACGCACAGCTCGTGAGCGACGTGAAGCATCTCGTACTAGCAGGTTCGTGCGGTCGCTGGCCGACGATACCGAGGTCTCGGATCTCGATTACTAGCGGAGGGGATTATGGACGGTGAAACGCCACAACTTATACTCAGCGTGGGACTATCACTCGGGGCAGTTATTGCTGCCGTAGCTTTCGCCTGGGCGCAATATAAGCGTGGCACGATTGAAGCACTAAAGGAGACGATTGATGCTTCGGCGAAGCTGCTGGACACCTATAAGATCGAGATTGACCAGCTCAAAGACACCTCCCTGGAGCAAAACAAGAAGCTCGTGGCCTTGCAGGGGGAGGTGGACAACCTCAAGGCGAAGAATGGTGATCTGCGCCACGTCATCATCGAGGCTCTGCACCTATTCTTCGAGAGCCATCCTGAGCAAGCTGTTAAGATCGGCAAGGACATGCTACAGTCTGAGTAAAGAAAGGAGGGGTATGGAAGTATACTCCCAAAGAGACAGCCGATGGGCTGCGAAACAACTCGGGGCATCCGGTTTGACGATGGAGCATTTTGGCTGCGTCGTGACGGATGTTGCCCAGGCACTTAGGCTCGCAGGCTACGAGGTTGCCCCTGGCGATGTAGTAGATGTCTTGAATCAAAATGGTGGGTTTACCCAGGATGGCCTGATCCTCTGGAACAAGATCAGCGAAGCCTACCCACAATTCCACTTCGGGGGCATGGGTTACGCCTTCATCCAGGGCAACTGGAACAAGTTTCAGCACTGGGTTCTCAAGGATATGACGACCGGCCAAGTTTTCGATCCCTACTATGCCGAACTCCATGCGCCTAATGGTTTCAAGGAGACCGGACGTGTCCGCACTGCCGCGATTGATCCGGCCCCACAACCGGAGCCAACTCCAACTCCAGAGCCGACACCTGAACCAGAACAGCCACAGCGGACATATACAGTCGTTGAAGGTGACAGTCTGTGGAAGATCGTTAAAGCGCAATATGGTTTGACAAGCCCGGCGGAGATCGCCAAGAAAGTTGGCGAGATCGTTGAGGCTAATAATATCGAGAACCCTGATCTTATTTATCCAGATCAGGTTCTAGTGCTTCCGTAAGGAGGGAGTATGAACCCAGTCGCAGATGTATCCTTTTCTGCGCTCGTTGTCCGCAATATTGTTGCGTGGATGTCGGAAAAGGGTTGGGTCAAGGGCAAGGTTGCGCCCGTGGTCGTTTCGACCATTCTCAACGTGATTATCCAAACAGCACTCACGCTGGTGGATGACGTTAGTACCGGCAAGCAGCTCAATGCTGTGTTAGTTAAGACTGCATTTGCCACCGTGATCGCTGCCGTGTATAACGACATTAAAACTTCGCAAGTTAGGTATGTCGAAGTACCTGCGACGAAATAACGTCGCTCGTAGAGCCTCGTAGGGGCTGCAACAGGAGTAGTAATTCACACAAAAAAGAGCCAAACGGCTCTTTTTTGGTTTGGCTCCCTCCGCCATCCTCTATTTATTATGGCACTTTTTAGCCTTGAGTCCAGAATTGCATGGACACAGATCGTTTCGGCCGACCTTTGTATCGCTTACCCATTTGTCTTTGAGCAGCGCATCATAGGCTTCATCAAAGAGCTGGAGCCATTGTTGGCAGACTTTCTCCCACGCCAGTTCCTGTACCCACTTGTAGGCCACATCAACTTTCTGGGTATCCTGAGGTGTCAGCTCGCCAGTGACGGCTTGGTAAGCTGCATCGAGCATCTTAGCAGTCTCAGTCACGCTGACAATCGGAACGATCCTAGCCAGATCGTTAGGGTCATGTAGCACCCAATAGTCATCCTGATTCGGGTTCTTGATTAACCAACCTCGCTTACCATTGTCCAGGATCTCGGTGATGCTTGTGTTATCTGGGGCGACTACCGGGGTCTTGGTTGCCATCGCCTCTGTTAGTGCCATGCCCCACCCCTCGCCAGTGGTGGTGGTCACTATCACGCTGGAGGCATTGTAGATGTCGTTCAGTACCTCCACAGGATAGCCGAAATCCCACTTGAATCCGCCTGGGAAGAAGATGTCCTTGCCTACCTGGAGGCCAAAGCGTTTGGCAACTTCGAGCAGATTGCCCCCAGTTTCAACTGCTTCCATGTGGAGATAGAGCAGCGAGTCGGGGTGTGTGTCATGGAACAGCTTAAAAGCAGCGATAGTTCGAGGGATGTCTTTCCGGGGTTGATTGCGATTGATGTTCGTGATAACGAATTTCTTGGCATTTTCTTTGCCAAAGAACTGCTCTCGGAAAGTTTGAATCCGCTGTTCATCCACTACCTTAAATGTCTCAAGGTCAATTCCATGAGGAATCACTCTGGTAGGGATTTTGTCGTTAATAGTCTTCACTTTGGATTCACCATCCTTAGTGTAAAGGACTGGAAAGTCGGCAAGAGCCACACCAGACTCAACCCATTCTTGTTTCGGCTCCCAATCCAATGGCGAATAAGAGATCCACTTAAATTTCTTTTCTAGCTGTTTGCGTGTCTCAGCAATTTTAGGGCCGAAGGTTGCCATATTAAAGGTATCAGTCAGGGTAAAGAAGATGTCGTAGCCGCCAGCGGCCAGGAGATCAAGCGTCCGCTGACGACCGAGATAATCGTTGTATGCCTGAATGTGTGAAAGAGCCGGCATGTGAGAAGGGAAGACTCGGATCGGCCATTCCTCGTGATCGTATGGTTCGCCGAAGTAATGGAGGCCCACCACATCAATATCATATTTGCCAGATTTTATGAGATTTTTGACAATGTTGTGAGCGACATTTGCAAAACCCGTATTGCAAAAAAACTCTGAATACCATAGAACTTTTATCTTAGTTGGGTTATCCATTCTGCTACCTCCTTAGCTTCTCGGTCGAAATCGACCTCTTCTTCAAAGCTCTTTCTTGCTCCCTCTCCCATAGCTCTTGCGTATACGGGGTCGATGAAATGGTAATGTTCGGTGTCAGTGTATTCAACGTAAGTTCCAGGTTTGATAAGATTTCCACCGAGCTGTCCTTCATAGTCTGCCCGCCGTGTGATGACTGGCCTGCCGACTGAATAGGCATTATGTAAGATGTGTCCATATCCGTCTCCTCCTGGCTTGATATGTAAAATAAAGGTTGCTTCGCGCATCTTGTCGGCAAGGGCATCGTTACCATTGATATTGCCATCTGGATTCTGCCCCCCGTAGGCTTTTACCTCCCAGCCAAGCGGTTCCATTCTTTCTTTGATGTCTAAGTAATCCTGCCATGCCTGTGGATAACTCTGTAGACAATTCACGAAGCTGTAGATTCTTTTACTCTCAGGATCTACCGGCGTTGGGTAAAAGATATTTGTGTCAAAGTTCTGGTGGTAGAAGATCGCATTGGCAGCCGTTTCTCTGGGCGTGATCGAGGCCATGGCATTTAGATTCTGGCTTTCCGGCCACACCCAATTATTCCCGATTTGAAAAATAAATTTCGCGCCCTTACCTCCGGCCAATGCCCTGAATGGTTCGAGATGTTGCGGCAGGCTTGCGATCACAATGTCAAACGGCATAGCTCTGAATTGTTCAAGGGTCACAAGCCGCTGAAGCCTGCCGTACCAATTGATCTGATAGTGGTCGCCTTTGTCCACAAGATCGTTGTTTAGCGGTGGATAATCATGTGGTGGCAGGAGGTCCGGCATCAGGTATTGCCTAGCGGTTTCCGCAGAGTCATTGATCTGCCAGAGACCATTAGTAAACCAGTCCATCCCTACAGGGCGGTATAATTCATGGCCGAGCCGATCCTCAAATAGGAGATACAAAGACTCTAGAAGTCCGTCGTGATGGAAAGTCACAGAGTATTTTACTCATTGACACCTCCTTTGCCGATCTTAACAAAGCCATCGGCTAGCTTATGGCAATCTGTACATAGCCACTCAACTACCAGCCAGTTCTCAGGTTCGTAACCCCTGTGATGGTTGGCCTCTATCATGCTACGACTTATACCCCAATCCTTTCTACCACACTTTTCACATACATTTGGACGGATCAGTCTACCGTCCCTGACAGCATTAGAAACTGTATAACGAGCTTTTTTCTTATTTGGCTCCATTTTATGATACCGTTCCTTCGTATATTGACGGTATCTTTGTGTCGCTCTATATCTTTGGTAGTGCCTTCTAGCGGTCTCTCCATCATCGTAACGATGGCGAGCCTCTGCTCTTATTATTGGTTGACACTCCCTACAGTGGCCACTCGGACCTATGGGCGTGAATACCTTGTCGCATCGTGGACAATTCCGGGTTTTAAATACCGGAGGGTAGTTCGATCTATTTTCTCTACCCTTGCGGAGATTAGCCAAGCTATTTGGGTGTCGTCCTTTTTTCATCGCTTTATCCACAGGGTTTGCTGGCTATCAATCAGGCATGTCCATCCCTGCTCCGCCAACCACCGCTTTGCCAAACGTGGCTTGCCACCACCAGGGAGGGAGTTGTCGTCCATCAGAACAATACTTCTGTCGTGCAAAAGTGGCATCGCTGCTTGAATTTCCTTGAGGCAGTGCTCCTGGGATGGCCCAATGAGATCGTTGTGTTTCTCGATAATAGCTGATTCCGATTCAGCGGTGAGAAGGGCAGTAGCACTCCCCAGGTCTATCTCTGCGCCATAGTGATTCAGGAGGTCGCCATAGGGATAATCAAATGAATCCAGATAGAGCAGGTCTACTTTTTGGGACGACTCCTTCAGATACTTCACCGACTCGTCTAGGAAGTGAATCGAGTCGTCGGGGATAATCGCAATCAGCTCCTCATAATCTTTAGTGATCTCTCGGGCAACATTGCAGTTTTCCTCTGAAATATCCACTGAGATGATGTGGCCGCCGTAGCGACTAGCGTATTCGGCAAATAGGAAGGTTGACATGCCTGCTCCCCAATCATCTTTCAGACGAACGCAGCCAGTCTCCAGGATAAACGGTACGCCCTTGGTGTGAGTCTGGCGCAACAGGTTCAGAGCTGTCTTGAAGGTATGGTAACGCTCTCCCAATGGAAAAAAATACTTCTTAAACCAATTGTGTACGAAAACAAACTCGTCCATTACCCCTCCAAAAACTTGCGCCACTGTTTCTTGATCCAATCCTTGCCGAACAGGTCAATCGCCCGGTCTCGCTGGATCTTCGACACTTCCTTGGCAAGTTCGTAATCATTGAGAAAATCTGAGACATATTTTTTCAGGATATCAATGTCATCTGACCAGTAGTTATGGCCTAACAGCTCGTGAACCTCATAAGTGTCCTGGTTGTTGAAAAACTTAGTCCCATTACCCAGCCCAGGCCCGACCGCAACCACTGGAATACCAGTCATCATCGCCTCCATCAGTGATAGGGTGTAGCTTGCGGGCCATGTGCCATGATAGATGAACACTCGGTTGTCTTGGAGAACTCTTACCTGGTAGTCCCGGCTCACGAAGCCACCCCATAGACTGCCAAGATTTTCATTGCCGGGGCCAAAGATACTGGCTGGTAGGCCGTCGGTCACTTTCATAATAATGTCATAGCCACAGAACTCATCGCGCTGTTTTAGGGATTGTGTGAAGTTGATTACCTGCTCGGTATTACCATTCCAATCCTTGAACTCATCAGGGTCTTTGTAGAAACGGATCAGCACGTCTTCGCCGGCGTAATCACCGATGGTTCGTTCTCGTGGCGAGTAGCGGATGATTTGAAGTCCCTCAGCCACCAACGGTTGGAGCATCTTCTCCTGGTGCGGAACCATCTGGCCGATAGAGCGGAAGATCACTCGCTTGTGTTTGATCGTATCCCACTGTTTCACCAGGGTTTCGGGTAGGTGCATGAAGATAATCGTGTCGTATGGCTCGGGGTCAACAATAGTATCGTAGCCGACAATATCAACTTTATAGCCTAACTCCTTAAGAAGCAGGCTTTCCTCCTGGTCAAGCACAGAATGACAACTAACGTAGAGGATTTTCATTTCTCCCCTACAATCTCGTTCACAATATCCTTGTAAACTTCATATGCAAGGCGAGCTTTTTCAGGTAGAAACTCTTGCCAATCACCCCGGTTCGGATCTTTCAGACGACGTACGAGTTCGAGGTTATACTTGTAGCCCAGCATTTCGGCTTCGAGGTCGTTGACAAGATTATGGGGGTTACGTTCCTGGTAGACGGTCGCCGGGCCGTAGACTACGCTGTCAGGAAACGCTGCCTGGGTAACGTAGCTTGCCCATATATCATCTTGCCGACCAATATGGGGAAAAAGGAAATAAGTTGGAAATACTTCACGGCTCAGGAATGTATTTTGAGAATTAAACGGCCCCATCTGTTTCCCGGTGTAGATGTCTTTATGATTAAATTTGGTCGGTATATTGCCACCAAACTGCTGTGAGATGCGGCATATAGCATCAATATCTGGCTCACCATTCCACAGATCTGCTTGGACAAGTATCTTCCTAGTCTCGGTTGTTCTCGTCTCCTCATCATGGTCGTCCAGAAATTCAATCGGGTAGCCACGATGCCAAAAGACGTAGGATTGGAACAGCGGATTGAATACCTCTCTGCCGTTGTCCCAGACATCTACTGCCGCTGTTTGATCTACAAAGAGATCCGTACCCCAGTTATCGTATGGGATATTATCGTCATCTACCGTCGCAATAATCTCCGCACCAGCTTCCAACGCCCACAAGAAACCGAAATTTCTGCGTTGGATGCAGTTCCACCCGATTAGCTCGGACAGCTCTGGGTATCTCATTTCCTGCCAAGCAGGTTCAAGGTAAACGAGGTGGTCATCTCTCATGGCGTCGTATAGGTCACCAGGAGTCTTTTTATCCCCGACCACCACGAGGATCCAGTTATTTCGCTTAGCGAACTCGTGGAATTTTAAGAGTGCCTCGGTTGGTGGATTGATGGTGGTTGTGACTATTGCGTTCATTGCCAGTCCTCGCTTTCGTACATCGCTTTAATCCCCTTTTGCATATCCATATCTGGTTGATAGTATTTTCTGAGAACGGTCTGGTCGGCCAATGTCTCTTCGACATAATTATCTGGCTTGCCCACATAGATCGGTTCCACTTTTTTGCGACTCACATTGCTTATCAGCGATATTACCTCATTGAAAGACGTGGTGATCCCCGATCCGATGTCAATGATCCTTTCGTCGGCCTCCTCAGCCAGAATTAAGATCGCCCTGACTACATCCGTAATATACACGAAGTCTCTTTTCTGTTCGCCGTTCCCCCAAATGATTGGGCGTTTACCTTGCATGATAGATCTGGCAAAAAGATAAGGGGCACTCGCATACGTCGATTTGTGGCCCTCCCCCGGGCCATATGTCGCAAAGATCCGCAACCCAAGGGCGTCCATATTCTCACCCAAGTGAATGTCCTCGCACATCTTTTTGCACGAGGCATATTCGTTTGTCTTGCCTTGTGACAGGAGGCCGGTAGAGGGATAAATGAGCTTAATTCCATTCTCCTTGCAGACCCTGGAGACATTGAGGAATCCATTGATTGTCGTGTCAATGCAGTAACGGTGGTTCCGCTTGAAAAGGATCTGGCTCGATGGTGCGCCAAAATGGAAGTAGTAGTCGAAGGTATGGTCTAATCCATCAGCTACCTCATCGTAGTTACGAATATCTCCTTTGAAGAAGTATACGTCCGCCCCCAGGTTCTTAAGGGCGAGAACAAGTGCGTAACCCAAAAATCCATCCGCGCCGCTGATTGTCACCTTTTTACCCCTATAGTCCATTTTCCTCCTCATCGGTGTATACCAGCAATGCCAGCCCAATTCCCAGGAGCATTACATGGACACCCACCGCAGCTGGGAGCGCGAACGCCTTAAACTCGATGAATGAAAACTCAGCCTCCTGGTGCATTTCAAGAATTGTTTTCCAGTTGTTTATAAACCCCAGCTTCATGCCTCCCTCCTTATGGAGACACTTAGCTTTTCTGCGTCTTCCGCGATCAACCTTCGGTTTTCATCAGAGTCATACTTAGGCAGATTGGCAATCGCTCCCTCATCACGCCTTGCTTGCAGCATCTCATCAGCCATAGGCGAAGGTTGGTAGTGTGTGAAATCCGTGAAGGTGTAATATGGCAGGTGGCGAATCCGATCTTGGGGGATCTGCTCATTCACATCGTTAAGGTAGCTGTCGATCCAGCCATTCCGTCCGACATACCCGAGAGCATTGTAGTATCCACGGCTGATGATCTGGTTCATCGCCCCGATGTTGTCAAATTTGGGGATAACCGTCCAAACCTTCTGTGGGTCGAGCTGCCATGCCTCGATTGTGTCGAGAATGTATTTATCCCAGCCGTCCATGATGATGAAGTGATCCTCGCAAAAGTAGATGATCCAATCGCCGGTAGCCCATTGCGCCAATTCATTAAAGTAGGTATGTAGCCCAGCCCGGCCAAGTCCTGAGTCCTCCCAGAAGAAACGGACGTTCGGTCTATTGTCCGCAATAACTGACACAAGCTCACTGTTCCAGGTGTCATCCTTGTTGAGCATCGTCAACACTTCTATATTAGCCATATCGTGCGTCCGGTGCAGCAAGCCCATAAAGAACTTCGCAAGATACTTACTGTTCTTGCGTGAAGCTAATAGCACTGAGATTTTAGCCATGCCCCTCCTTATTTCAAAAGCTCATGCGCTATTTCGTTACGATGAGCAAAATGACACTTTCTACTACAATACTCTCTTTCGGCAAACTGTGTCCAGGCTTCTCGTTTGCCATTCCAATATATCCTTCGGATAAAAAGTTTTCCACATGTCTTGCACACCTTCTGCTGCTGTGGACGCGGCTCCTGCTTACGCCTTGGCGTGAACATCCTCTGCCTCCTTGATTGTGATATGGGTATTCCAGTCACCAAAACCCAGATGCTTTTTAGCAGTAATAGAGACAATCTGCACGTCATTTTCGATGATGCCTGCGTCCTGCAATACATCAGCGACCGACGTGACGAGGTTGTCTAAATCAGCATTGAGTTGGCCCTTGAGCTGGAAGGTCAGGATGACATCGACAGCAGATGTGAACCGTTCCTTGCAGGTCTTGAGCTGCCACAAGGCCAGCTCGCGGAATTGCCCGTATGCCTTGCTCGTGATGGGGATGAGGCGCGTACCGGCCCGAACGATACGCTTGCTATTCTTCTTGGAGATGACACGCCCTTGAATTGTAAGATCGACTGACTTCATAAAATCCTTGGTAGCGGAGGATGGAATCGAACCAACCCTAGACCCGTATGAGAGGTCTGTGTACACCAGTACCACCGCTTCGGTGGGGATCCGCTGGGAGGCTAACCTTTGATTGGTGGATGCAAAGATCGACCCATGATCCCTTCAGCTTTCCCCACTCGTGCAGCTCCTTTCGAGAAAAACGAGCGGCTGGAGTGGAGGGTAGCCGTAGCTACCCTTTGGGTTCTTGAACCCGTCATGGCTCTTCTTGGGATCGCAGCCAGGCGTCAATCTGGCAGATCCGATTCTCTAGGTTACGAGCCACGAATGTGAGAATGATTCGGAGGGTATAGAGGAGATGACAGGCATACTCCGAGTAGTCGTCGCTGTCGAATTGATCGACGAGCGTCTTGCGGAGATGCTCCACGACCGTCAGCCAGGAGGCATAGAGCTTTCTATCCTTCTGCTTTAGGGCGAGGATCTGTGCCTTGTTGAGCTTCCCTCGATTGGTGAATGTCGCCCGAACCAGATTGACGCTGGATCGGGTCTGATCGTCGGGCTTTTTGGGCCTGACGATCTCACGGAAAGTCAGAACGCAACCGAGGCAAGCCGACTCAGAGATGATCTGGCCATTCTTCACCTTGGTGTCGCCGCTGAGGATGTAGTCGTTCGCCTTGCAGCTCGGACAGCTATCCACTGTACTTCGGCCTCCGATCCCTCTCACGCTCTCTCCGATGTCTGCCACGCTCGATGGCGAGGACATGCAGCATGAACTCATCGGACGGCTTCTCGGGCGGAAACTGGTCAAGGATGTCGTGCAGCCATCTCGGGATATTCCGAATGATGTTGCACTCCAAATCCCTGAACTCCTGTTCCCACTTGAGCCGATACCGAGACCTCGGGAAGAAAACGTGGTGGTCTGACAGCTCGAGATCACAGCTCATCATAGGACGATCATAGACCGGATGCTTCAATGTGCTTCCCCTCCAGCATATCCGTTGCGCTTCCAGGCGAGGATACAGACCCGGCCACTGTTGTGGTACTCGAATCTGTCCGTCGTCAGAGCGATCAAGTAATGACCCCTGCCCCGTACTGCCTCGTTCAACGCCATTGCAAGAAGCTGATCCTGAGCATCGCTGATGATGACCAGACCATCCCGACGCCAGGCTTTGCTGACGCTCAGGACAGTTGCGATTACTTCCTCGTTCGTGACGGTGATTGAGAAATAGACGGGTTTGGTGAGGTCAAGTTGATAGGCGTGTTCTCGGACATTGGAGAAGACCTCCTTGATGGCGATCTTCATATTGTCGATGATGTGCTCCTCGCCTTTCAATTCGGCAAAGGCATCGTCCGCTACCTTGTCAAAGGCAGCGTAGTCACCGGCAGGCTTGGTGTCATGGAACTCCACATACTCACCACCCCTCCTAGTTAATGGGCAAGGGCTACTTTCATAACCCTATGGAGGCCGACGAACCGGGGCATTTGGTTCGTCGGCGCGGCAGAGAACGGGGCAAGGAGACCCCAGCCGCGGGCCATTCGGCCCCCATAGAGCTACGAACTATTTGTTAATGTGACCAGCAGGCTTTCGAGGCGTTCCAGGGTGATGTGCCTTTCTTGGCGATGTGACGGACGGCCGCTTCGATGTTGGCTTCCGCGTCGAAGACGCTTTCACCGGCTCTTCCTTCTGGAGTGTTGGCCCAAGTCCCTGCCAAATATTGAAATGTACCCGAAGCTGTGGAGCTTCTATTCTTGGCAGATGGGTTGAATCCAGATTCACATCTGGCGATTGCAAGGGGAAGACTATCACTGATGCCATATCTGCTGGCAGCATCTCTAATGAGCTGGGCAATGGACTCCCTATCGGCTGGAACGGCTGGAGGAGACACGGCTCGCTGTCGGGATGTAGATGCAAGTCTAGCCTGCTCTCTTCGTTTCTCATTTTCCAGGCGTCTCTGCTCGTCTGCACGAGATTCGCCCATTTTGAAAACAATCGGCTGAGGTTCGCCAGGGCAAACATGCTCAATACCGATTGCACAGATTTCTGCTTTAGTTGTTTCTGCGTTTGCATTTTGCCCCTCCGCCTTTTTCGCTGTGAGTGCAAGTAGGAGCAGTGTAACGGCTGCTACCACGGCACAACTGCGCCAAAGATTTTTTATAAAACTCCTTCGTACCTGGATAGATCAGTGTAGTTGAAGAAAGAGAGGCCAAGGAAAGGATTACTGCTTGATTCACCCAAGACCCCAGCCCTCTTTTTTTGACGTGCGTGTTTTGCAATCGGTGGTACTATGAAACTCAACTCGATCATATTGGTTTGCCAAATCGCTGTCAATCCTCAGTTTCGTTCAGCTCTCGATCCATTGGATCTTGCTCCCACTTGTAGCCACATCTGCGGCACTCGCAATTGAGAACGTCCATTTCACCAGTGTAGACAACCTTCGGATCGCCATGACCGCACTTAATACACCTAAACTCCATCACTTCCCCTGTTCTATCTTGCTGATCTTGCTCTCTCGAGCCTGCTTACCAGCCTCGCGGATCTCGTTGTATTTATTATAGAGGTCGTGCTGAAGAAAATAGTTGTGGACATCGGTTGAAACTCGAACAAACCACTCCCCAGCATCCCGAACCATTCGGTCGGACACCCAGGCCATGCTCCAGTCGGCATAGCGGTCGTGCTGGTTGTAGTGGTACAGGCTGATTTTCTTGAAGTTCATTCCCTGGAGCCGTCCACCAAAGGCATACAGACCCGTCTGCTTGTCCCTCATGTACTCGTTCGAGTCACGCACCCCGGTCTTGAACTCAATCAGCTCGTAGAACCGTTCATCGAGCTTATGATAACAGTCGTAGCGCAGACGTAGCTTGAGCCAGTTGGATAATTCAATTTCGAGGAATTGCTCAGTTACAGGATCGTTCAATCGGATCTCGGTGATCTCGCCTGTAATCTTATTCTTACAAAAGGTGTGAGGCACTCGCTTAAATAGGTTGACCTCCTCCTCCCACATTTTGTGATATCGTTCACCTTCCTCAATGGCTTTATTCCATATCGGCTGGAGTTTAAAGTAGCCGTTGATGGCTTCTTCAAAACGACCTTGTTCCCAGGCGTTAAGAAGTGTATAACTGGCTTCCAACTGGTAACTCATTCCTCCTCCAATAATCCAAGCACCTCTTCCTCGACAAACGCCGAGCAGTCTGGATTACAGTCTTGCGCGATTCGTTCGAGCAAATCACGGTATGCCTCCTGCACAAGCTGTGCCATTAGGAATTTCATGCCCGGATCAAACCTGTACTGGCTCAGCGTCTTGCGCCACGGCATCTTTCTCCTTTTTCAGCCTGAAGCTGATAGCTTTCTTGCGATCTTTGGCGATGATTCCGTATGGAAGCTGTCCATGAGACTTCTCGTAGTCTTCGAGCGCGTCAATGTCGACCTCGTGTTTAACCACTTCTTTGACGATACCTGATGGAATCTTGGCAATCAGTGTTTCATCAACGGCATATCGCTGTCCACCGAAGTATTGGTAGCCCACAGTGATTTTCTCGCCCACGACTGCCTTGAAATTCGGGTTTATACTCAGCGCAGTCTCCTCTAGCTTTACCTTGGCTGCTTTGATTGCCTCAGTGATTTGACGTTCAATATCGAGTAGGCGCAGCAGCGTTTCCTCCGCCTCTGGCTCAAGTAATATCTTGTCTGCGTCTTGTACTAGCTTGCCTAGTTCGTCGGTATCAATATCAAGCCTCACAAATCCTCCTTGTCACAGACGTGTTCGATACAGCAGCAGCCGATGGTTCTCTGGCCCAATTTCGCCAACCGACCTTTGCAGGCGAAGTGTGTTTCATGGCTCCGTACTTTTTGTACTTGCTGGTTGCATCGCCCACACAGTTCGCCATGTGCCTGGAGGAGCTTAACTTGTCTGCTGCATTTTTGGCACTCGATCATTCCCACTCCTCGTTTTCTTTGTTCATCGCCTTTAATTCCTGATAACCGAGATACATGGCTCCTAACCAGAAAGTAGCAGCGACACATAATATAAACCAAAAGACACCTGTCATTGTACATCCTTTAGAAGATTATCCAGGTCAATCTGTTCAAGATCGGCCGGTTTCTCCTGTTGGTCATCGCTAGTTAATTCCTCTTTACTAGGTTTCTCGAGCGTCTCGCCTGCCACGGTAATGGTCTTTTTCTCAGGGATATAGTCTTCCTCGACTTCAACTATGTTGGATGCAGACCCCAAGACATCGGGTAGGTAGGTCTTAATAATTAGACTAAGTACGCCGTAGCGCAGTTTGAGCCGTCGGTTCGTGCCTTTTTTCCAGCCAACCTTGTCTTTGCCATAGCTGTCCTTGGTATAGCCGGATGCTTCGGCTTCTTGATAGGTATAGGTTTCGATATATTCTTCGTCGCCCTTGCTGACCGTCGCAGTTACGCCGTCATCAGTTTCGTTTGAGTATTTAATGCGCCAGCCGTGTTCTCGTAATCGCCGGACAAGTGCTGAACCCCAGATGTTGAGCTGACCGTTCACAAAGTATAGCGATTTGACCGATTCATAGGGTCGCATCCCCATTTCCATACCAGCCTGGATTGCAACAAGCACCTGGTTTTCGTTCTTTAGCGATGTTGGAAGCGCATCTGAGGCCAGGAAATCCTTAGCAATCAGTTTTATCTGCTGATAGGCGGTCGGATCCATGACATCCGTTGCCTGGACTTTGTAAAGCTGGATTTCCTGTGGCTGCTCGACTTTCTTCTTCGGCATAATGATCTCGGGTTCGTGTTGTGTGGTTTCGTCGCTCATTCTTCCTCCTCGACTAGTTTGATCTCGGGTTGGTAGATCTTAGAAACTCGGTACACCTTTGTGCCGTGCTTGATCTGACCGCTTCTTGCCCAGCGTTGGATTTGTTCTTCGGCTTCCTCTAACGAGTCGAACTCGGTAGCTGAAGCAACGTATAGTTCTTGGTCTTTGTGCATAGTTATTCCCTTTCTTTCAGCTCTTGGATTTCGTCCTTGAGTCCTTCAATATGATTTTCGAGTTTCGCTATCTCATCCCCAGCTTCGCACATCGGACAATTCCATTCGTCATGGACAATTTCTGCATGGCCACTTAAACACTTTTCCATGCCCCCCCTTCCTATCGGCTCATCGTGATATTGTCACGATCCAGCAGATTCTCCAATAGTAGTGCTTTCGTGCGACACTCGATAAACTCCTCACGGTTGATCTCGCCCTCCTCGGGCTTGAATGTCTGCATACCTCCGAGCTTGAAGGCACTCAGTGATCTATCGGAAATTTTGTTAGTCTTGATCGTCTTAAGGAGATGCTGCGCCCAGAGTGTCAGATCAATCGGGTATGGGTCTTGGCCCTCACCATATTTGATTTCTACGGCATTTACTTTATGGTTATAGGCCACATCGAGAAACTTTATCTCGGCAAAGTCACTTGGTGATTCCGAGCTGAAGTAGGCTCCAACTCCGCACCGAATCGTCGTGTGAGATTTGATTTCCTCGATTTCTTTACCTGAATTCTCTTTGGCCCAGCGTTCTTTATACAGTGTTAGTGCCTGGATTACCTGTTCCCTGAGCGGCATCGTCCCTCCTTATTCGATGGGCATTACCGTGACTAAAGTTGGGTAATGCTCGTTCGTCTTGAATATAAACTTCATTCCCTGGTGTCGTACTTCCTCGTTACCGCCGCCAGATTTGAGAGCCTTGAGTGCTACTCTGTGCAGCCAGGAGTAGATGCCCTCATTACTGTTTTCCCTGGTTTCGTGCCAGATGTGACGGCATCTTAGGGATGCCCGATCCAGCGCGTGTGGCGTGATTTCGATTTGAATGTTTAAGTTGGTTCCTCGCCGCTTAAGTTCTGCCAGTGCCATCTCAGCGCGTCTTCCCTCTTGGTTCATTAGCCATTTGAGGTAACTGATCGGCAACCGTGTCCATCTCTCACCTTTGTATTTGCCAAAGTCAACGATGAGATTGTGAGTGTCTATTTTCTCCATATATGCTCCCTGATCCTAATTCGACCTCCTCATCTCTGGTTCGATCATAATCTTTATCGGGTTCCTCTGCCAGATCACAGCTATGGCAGATTACCATGTTCTTAGTAAGAGATAACCTCCCACGCTTACCACACTGTTCGCAGCTATCCGCGTCGATGCTGAAATGGTATGATTTCCCCTCCTCGTAGCGTTTCATTACTCTCCTTTCTTCACTATCTCGTGCATGTCTTTACCTGTCGCAGCTCGAATCAACTCCCGAATCGCCTCACCAGTGGCTAGAACCAACTCGCCTCGCTTGTCTATCGACAGATCTTGGTTCGTCTGCCACATCGCATCCATCAAGAAATGGGCGAATATTAGCGTGACGTGTTCCAAATCCTTATCAGTGTATTTATGGAACACCCCGTAGTTTTGCAGGCAAATCTCGGCCAGGTTTTTCGTGGCGGCCTGGATAACTGCCTTGTGGTCATTTATCATACATCCCCCGTACCAACTCTCGTTCAATCAGTACCCGCCAGTCCTGAGCATCAGCGAGCGTCTGGGCGAAATCTCTCACGGCTTGCTGTTTCTCGTCTTCCACGAGAAGAATAAGCTCGCTAATTGCCACCTGACGGGTTGGTATCTCCCATTTGGTGAAGATGTGACTAATCTTTTTGTGCATCACTCTCCTTGTTTGGCTGGGTGGGTTCTACTACATAATCTTTTACCCACCGTTCAAACTTTTCCTCTGTTATGTGCAGTGTTGCATCATCAAAGTTTTTTAAACCAACACAGCTAGTTACTTCTTTCTCTATCCAACGATCTCCCACCTCACTTTTGTAAGGTTCTATAATCGCGATAGACGTTCTCGTTAGTCTGAGTTCGTACCCCACGTCTAGCAGTGATTGGATGTCACGAAATATATGTAGTTTTTTATTATCTGAGTACATCCCTTACTCCTCTCCCTCACTCTGTGAGGCTGGGTGGGTAGGCTTGGCTTGTTTTGGTATCTCGAACCTACATATAGGGCACATCCAGCCGAGTACTTTATCGTTCTCGAAAGCCAACATGAGCTTCGTGCCCTCTCCTAATGCTGGGCAGTTATGAGTCGGCTGTTCTGCTGTCATTCCGTCCTCTCTCCCGCGATCAAGCGGGACTGGTTATTTGCAACTCCAAAACCAGAGCAATGCGATACCAGCTCCTAGGCAAAATCCAATTAAGAACAACAAGACGCCGAACATCGTTGGTATCATCACTCCACTCCTTCTTGCAGGCGGGACTTCTCGGCATCTAGTTTGGCGTTGAAGTCGGATAAGGCGAAGTTGTAAACCGCTTCTATCTCCGCTTCATGTAGATGCCCTATGCCAATATGTGGCGAGGCAATTTTATCCATCCTCAGTCGCTCAATCAGCCCCAGCTGTGCGTCCCGCTTCTCTCGCTCAATAAACTTCGAGAGCCCATCTGCTAGCTTCTCTTTATCATTACTCGACTCGATCATTGCCAGAAGCAATCCACTCAGTGTTGCGTCACTCATACTTGCTCCTCACCCATCACCATATCACGGTAGTCGTGGGCGTAGTCTTTGATGAGTTGGACGGTGGTCATCGATGGCTCCGTGCATAAAGCAATCCCTTCAGCGTAAGACTATCCATGTGATGCTTCACTTTTTGGGCTGAGGCGCTTCCAACCATCTCGCCTATCTCTCGATAGCTCAACTTGTTCAGGTCAAGACTACCTGTGAGCATAAGGATTTTTGCCTGTATGGGGTGCACGACCTTACTCGCTTTTACAAACAACTCTCCATTTTGATCGATCAGGTTCTCCCATCCGATTGCTTGCTCACTCATGGTTCGTCTCCTTTAGTTTGGTTGTGGCCTGTTCTACCTTATCAAGGGCGTCATCCCACCCTTCGTCGTATCCGACTGTACGACCGCCTTTGTATGGCAATGTAGCCATTACCTGATCCAGCACCCCCTCCACCGCCTCCCTCACCTCCGAGCGGATTCGGGCTTCGATATATCGTATATGCTGATCGTAATATCCTGGTGGAGTGTCATCATCTATCAATATCATCGCGATCCACTCTCTCAATGTCGTATCACTCATTGTGAATCCTCTACTAACCGATACTTCGCCCCGTCGACGGTGATTTCAATGGGGTTCTTCGTTTTAATCCCGACATCAATCCCCGTAATATCTTTGAACACCTCTGCGTCAAAATTTGGAAGATTAAGGAACTTCTGACGATTTTCTTCGCCGGTATCCTTCCAAAAGTTCGCCCACGCTTCTTTGTACTCATACTTTTTGAGGTAGCCTTGCCGCACGTAAAACTCAGGGTCAGCTTTCTTTTCCTCGTCGGTCATATCAGATTCAGGAACCCATTTCGTTAAATAAAACTCGTCGAAATACGGATGGTCAATCTCATCCCAAGTTTTGTTAGTGGGTTTATTAAACATCCGTATTGTACCTGGTTCGGAGTTAAAGATTCCTGTCTCTCGATCTGTGGAGTTCCCGTAGCCTGAGTTCCAGTCGCCTGAGTTCCGGTCGCCTGAGTTCCCGTAGCCTGAGTTCCAGTCGCCTGAGTTCCGGTCGCCTGAGTTCCAGTCGCCTGAGTTCCAGTCGCCTGAGTTCCAGTCGCCTGAGTTCCGGTCGCCTGAGTTCCAGTCGCCTGAGTTCCAGTCGCCTGAGTTCCGGTCGCCTGAGTTCCAGTCGCCTGAGTTCCGGTCGCCTGAGTTCCGGTCGCCTGAGTT